>OMOM01000072.1_pt1 | contig 71961 bp, 57 predicted proteins | sample 1646501 | NCBI WGS metagenome assembly OMOM01 (sample SAMN05416802, study PRJEB24817) | seawater metagenome | isolation source: Sea water | place: Canada:Atlantic | collected 2013-07
CGAGATCTAGTACGGTCTCGTGGGCTCGGAGATGTGTATAAGAGACAGGTGTATGGCCAATAATGGTAAAAATGTTTTTATTTTCAACTATCCACCGCTTGGTTCGTCTTTCAACTTTTATGAGCTCCTTGTAATTTTTTGCGGGACTCGTGGGATCGCCAATGCCGAAAATCTGAAGTTGTCGCCACAGCGCCCGAACCATAAACCGGTTGAATTTCCAGCCCACATAATTCATCCAATCGGCTTGGTGGCCGTGCATCATAAAAATTTCCTGTCCCGTTTTTTCGTGCTCCAAAATAAGGCCTTCGGTAAATTTAATACCCGGAAAGAGAGGTGCGTCCTTACCTGTAATTTTATCGAAATAGGTGTAAAGTGTTTTTTCAACAAATTTTTGGTTCATATAAACCATGTCGTGATTTCCAACCACTCGGTACAATCTATTTTCTGCATAAAATAGCTTCATCAACTCGTACACATTTTGATGGGCTTCAAAAATATCCTTAAAAAATAGGTTTTCCCAAAGTTCATCTCCATCGCCAACTTCACAATAAGTGAAGCCTTGTTTGTAATAATTCTGTAGGGCGTGAAAATAGATGTTTCGGTTATTGGCAAAGTCGTCCGCAAAGCTATTGTCGCCCCGATGGCAGTCGCTGAAAACTATAAACTTTGAGTCGTCATTAAACTTTATACGACGGGCAGTTCTGTAAGCTCGGGACATTCGGTTTCTAGAAGACATTTATCAATTGTTTTTTTAAAGATACAATTTGAAACAGTACGACAGTAACGGGAAATAAAAAAAGCTTCCCACGTGGAGAAGCTTTTCAAAGAATCAATTTTTTTATTGATTAACTAACTTTTTACCGTGGATGGGGCAAAAAATATATTTACCTGAATATAATTTACCGTCCTCATTACATTTTTTCTCAAGTAATAAACTATTTAATGGAAGATCCACCGTGCGCTCAAAATCACCTAGTTTTATGGTTAGTACGCCACTGCCTAAGGGATCTACTGGTAACACTTCGTTGCCTCGAATGCTTTTATAAAGAACAAAATGTATATTGTTGCCCATCTGCCCAAGCATATTGCCAAGCATAGGCTGAATTATCATAAAGAAATTTGAAAAATCTGCTGATATCTCCTCTTTTGGTACAATTATTAAATTTTCCCCTTTATAATTAATTACTAGTTCCTTTAAAATTGCTTCTTCAGGGTAATAGGTTATTCCCCCAAAATGACCAATCTCTCCCTTAACAACCCCAAAAAGTTCGTAATCTTCAAAAATTTCATTTAATTCCATAAAATCTTCTTTAGAAGAAGTGGGGTCCTGTGCATAAGAAACTTCCCAAAATTTTCTGGGCAACCACCAAATAAATTCAAACATCTGTGTATTGTCACTACTGAATTGGGTATCGTTCAGTAAAGCGTCTAAGCTTACTTGTTCATTCTCTTTTGCCTGCGAAAAGCCTAAAAGCGGCAAAAACAGAGATATAATAAAAAAAATAAAGTTTCTCATTTATTGAAACGCATTTAAACCAGTAATATCAAGCCCAGTAATTAATAAATGGATATCGTGCGTTCCTTCATACGTAATAACGCTTTCAAGGTTCATGGAGTGGCGCATAATACTGTACTCACCGGTAATGCCCATTCCACCCAATATCTGTCTTGCTTCTCTGGCTATGTTAATTGCCATATCAACATTATTTCTCTTTGCCATTGAAATTTGTGCGGAAGTTGCCTTGCCATCATTTCGCAAAACGCCCAAACGCCAAGCTAAAAGTTGGGCCTTGGTAATCTCGGTAATCATTTCCGCCAATTTTTTCTGCTGAAGTTGGAATTGGCCAATTGGCTTGCCAAATTGCATTCGCTCTTTGGAATAACGAAGCGCCGTATCATAACAATCCATTGCTGCACCAATGGCGCCCCAAGCGATTCCGTATCGTGCGGAATCAAGACACCCAAGTGGCGCCCCCAAGCCTGATTTATTCGGAAGCAAATTTTCCTTTGGAACTTTTACATTGTCAAAAATAAGTTCACCCGTTGCCGAAGCACGAAGCGACCATTTATTATGTGTTTCAGGGGTGGAAAAACCTTCCATGCCACGTTCTACAATTAAACCGTGGATTCTTCCTTCCTCGTTTTTTGCCCAAACTACGGCCACTTGTGCAAAGGGTGCGTTGCTGATCCACATTTTGGCGCCATTCAAAAGATAGTGGTCGCCTTTGTCTTTAAAGTTGGTGGTCATTCCGCCGGGATTGCTTCCGTGGTCGGGTTCAGTCAAACCGAAACATCCCATCCATTCGCCCGAAGCAAGTTTCGGCAAATATTTTTTGCGTTGTTCCTCGGTCCCGTATTTGTAAATAGGATACATTACCAGCGAAGACTGCACGGAAGCTGTACTGCGCACGCCGCTATCGCCGCGTTCAATTTCCTGCATAATCAAGCCGTAGCTAATTTGGTCAAGTCCCGCCCCGCCGTATTCCTCGGGAATGTAAGGGCCAAAAGCGCCAATCTCGGCAAGGCCGCTGATTATCTGTTCTGGAAATTCAGCTTTTTGGGCGTATTCTTCTATAATAGGCGATACGTCGCGCTTCACCCAGTCGCGGGCGGCTTGGCGTACCAATTTGTGTTCTTCTGAAAGTAATTCGTCAAGATTGTAATAGTCGGGAGCTTCGAATAGGTCTGGTTTCATCTATAAGTGTTTAAAAGGAATACAAATGTAGAAATCACAAGCTTAAAGACCTACATTTTCAGGTAAAAATCCTGCACCAGATTTTTGTAATGTTCGGTATAAATGTGGCGTGAAGTTTCAATGGTAAGGTTTTCTATTTTTGGCGAAATCTTTTCAAAAGAAAATTCAAGCATGCTTCTTTTTTCTTCGGAAGTTTCAGTGCCGCGAACCCTGCAAATCCTATTCGGAAACAGATTTACTTCCGAAACCATTTTGATAAAATTTTCTTCTTCTTTCCGCGGAATGATGACCGCAAAAATCCCTTCATCAGAAAGTAGTTGCGAAGCGCTTTCAATCAATTCATCAAAAGGAAGCGCATCGTTAAAACGAGCCAATTCTCGAGAAGTAGAAATTATTTTCTCCCCTTTCGGGGGAGATGCCGAAGGCAGAGGGGGAGAATAAAATGGCGGGTTTGAAATGATGAGGTCGTACTTATCTTCAATTTCTTCCACAAATTCTTCCAAAGAAGCGTGATAGCAAAACAAACGGTCGCTCCAAGGTGAGTTTTCAAAATTGTCAACGCACTGTTCATAGGCGTTTTCATCAATTTCAAGAGCGTCAATCATTTCGGCATGGGAGCGTTGCGCTAATTGCAAAGCGATAATTCCTGTGCCCGCGCCAATATCCAAAATTGAAAACGGATTGTTTTTTAAAGAAACCCAAGCCCCGAGCAAAACCCCATCAGTGCCAATCTTCATCGCGCAGCGGTCTTGCTCAATAGTAAATTGCTTGAATTTAAAAGGCTTCAATGGATTTTAGATTTTCGATTAACGATTGCTGATTGAAGATTTTGGAATTTGGGATTTATTTGGAATTTGGTGCTTGTAATTTGGAATTTCCTATTAAAGGTACATTTCAATCAACCCCTCGGGCACGTCCAAAAGTATGGTCTTGGTTTCCCGATCCACTTTTTTAATGAAATGGTCAATCATCGGAATCAATATTTGTTTTCCGCTGCGGTCAATTTCAAAAAGTGCTTGTGAAGTAGTATCGTTTACACCAGTAATTTTCCCAATTATTCCAAAGGATTCATCTTCGGCGGTAAAACCAATGATTTCGTGAAAGTAAAATTTGTTTCCTGTAAGTTTTGGTAAAAATTCCAAGGGCAGATAAAGATGTGCGCCAATCAAAGCATCTGCTTCTGCTTCGTTTTTTACCTCTTCAAAGCGTACGCGAAGCAATTCGCTTTTGTGAAGTGAACTTTCTTCAATAAAAAATGGAATCAGGTTTTTGCGTTGTTCCACAAAAACCGATTCCATTTCAGTAAAAAGTTCGGGTTCGTCTGTATCAAGTTTTATGAGCAGTTCCCCCTTAAAGCTGTATTTTCTAACGATTTTGCCCAAGTAGAAGCAATTCTCCTTTTGCATCGTTTTAAAATTTATGCTTCTTTTTCGTCTTCTTTGGCTTCTTCAGCGGCAGGAGTTTCTTCCTTTGCTTCTTCAGTTTGAGCCTCAGTAGCTGGAGCTTCTTCAGTCGCAGTTTCAGCAGTTGCTTCTACTTCTTCAGTTGCTTCCTCTTCTGCAGGAGCAGCAGCGGCAGCGGCATCAGCAGCGCGCTTCTCACTTACGGCTTTTTCGGCAGCAAGTTTTTCAGCTTTAGCTTTTTCCTTGGCCTCAGAAAGACTCGCTTTCTTATGGTCGATTGATCCTTTTTTGGATTCTAACCACTCGTTGAATTTTGCTTCAGCTTGCTCTTCGGTCAAAGCGCCCTTACGAACACCACCAGCAAGGTGGTTTTTCATTAAAGCTCCTTTGTAAGAAAGAATAGCACGGGCAGTATCTGTAGGTTGTGCTCCATTTTGAAGCCATTTTACAGCGCTGTCCACATCAAGTTCAATCTGTGCAGGGTTTGTTGTTGGATTGTAATGTCCTATTTTTTCAAGGAATTTACCATCTCTTTTGCTACGGCTGTCTGCCGCGATAATCCAGAAATAAGGCTTACCTTTCTTTCCGTGTCTTTGTAGTCTGATTTTTACAGGCATGTTTAAATTAATTTTTGGGGTTCCCGACCCCGGTTATAATTAAGGACGGCAAAGATAGTATATTTTCTTTTTGAAATTCAACCAATTAAAGTTTTTATTTTACATTTGTCAAAATCCCTAAATACCCCTTAACCGATGAAAAAGTTTCTATTTGTTCTTTTTGCTATTATGTCGCTTATTTCTTGCGAAGATACACAGACCAATGAAGTTGCCCTCCAAGCTAAAGTAGATGACAGGTTATATACATCAACAGACGCACGTGCCGCATTAAATGAAGATGGTACGCTTACAATACAAGGCTTTAATGATGAAGAATCCATGACAATTCAACTTTCGCGTTTAGGCGAAGGTAATTTTACCATTGGAGAGGGAAGTTATAATTATGCTGTTTATGAAGATATGGGGGGCAGCATATATACCACTAATCCAAACGGCGAAGGCGTAGTAACTATTTCAGAACTTAATGAAACGAATAAAACACTTTCGGGAACTTTTAATTTTAATGCCTTCTTGCCTGGTATAGATACTATATATGTTTCTCAAGGTACCTTATATAATGTTTCTTATACAGGCGGAGATATAGTAGATCCCACCAACGCAGGCTTATTTAGTGCAAAGGTTGACGGAAATCAATTTATACCTGTAACCGTTTCTTCCCGTAATACAGGAAATACCATCATAACTTCCGGAAGTACTGCCAATGCCACCATTGTAATTTCCGTTACAGCTAATGTTGAACCTGGTGATTACACCTTGCCAAGAGGAGGTTTTGCCGCCAAATACCAAGGCGTTACCGGCCCCGAAGATACTGTGGAGGGGCTTGTCACTATTTTGGAACATAACGTTTCTGAAAAAACAATTAAAGGTACCTTTTCCTTTATAACAAACCGCACTGATGTCACCGAGGGTCAATTTGATGTTACTTATTAATTAACATTTTACCTTATATTTCACGGCAAAGGTTAAACCTTGTTAATTTACACTAAACTTAGGTTAATAATTCGTTGAAACCCCTTTATTCATGGTATATTAGGATATATCCGAATGAAGTTGAACAGTTGTCTTTAGAGGAGCGATGATGAAGAAAAACAGCTGTATAATTTAAAACGAAAAGAATATGAAGTTTACTGAAAAAATGTCGAACAAATTAAATGAACTGTTAGAGAAAAATTATGATGCCGAAAAGGGTTATAAAAAAGCAGCTGAAAATGTTGAGAATACACAGTTGAAAAATTTCTTTAACGAACAGGCCCAAAAGCGATATGATTTCGGTCACGAAATAAAATCCGAAATCAAAAACTACGGCGAAACTCCTGATAAAGGTGGAAGCACCACAGGAGCAATGCACAGAACTTGGATGGATATTGAGACAGCCTTTTCTTCCAATAATGAAGAGACCATTTTAGAGGAAGTCCAAAAAGGTGAAAAAGCTGCAATTGAAGAATACAATGAAGTAATTAAAGATACAACATTGCCGCCTACAACTCAGCAAATTTTGACCAAGCAGCGCGACACCATCCAGAATGCGTGCCAAAGTGCCAAAAACTTTGAAGCTGTAGTATCCTAATAAATAAACTTGAAAAAGAAGAAAAAACCGTTTTCGGAATTTTCCGGTAACGGTTTTTTTATTGTGAACAACTCCTAACAATTTAACTTCCCAAAAGCGGGAGGTTTTTCTATTTTTACTTCCTCAGTTAAGTGTTAAGTGTTAAGTGTTAAGTGTTAAGTGTTAAGTGTTAAGTGTTAAGTGTTCACGGCTTTTAACCCAAAATCCTGAAATCAACAATCGTTAATCGTCAATCTAAAATCTTCAATCCCAATGTATTTAATCTTCGATACAGAAACCACAGGTCTTCCCAAACGCTACAACGCTCCCGTAAGCGATAGCGACAATTGGCCACGCTGTATCCAGATTGCATGGCAGTTGCACGATGCCATGGGAAATTTGATTGAGCATCAGGATTATTTGGTGAAGCCCGATGGTTTCAACATCCCTTTTGATGCTGAAAAAATCCACGGAATTTCTACCGAATTGGCGACCACCGAAGGAATTTCCTTAGAAGAGGTTGCTGAAAAATTTCAAGACGCACTTTCAAAAACCAAATTCATCGTCGGCCAAAATATAGATTTTGACGTAAACATTATGGGCGCGGAATTTTTCCGCTTGGCACTTGATAACCCGCTGCCCAATCTCCCGGTTTTGGATACCTGTACCGAAACTACGGCCCAACTCTGCCAAATTCCCGGCGGGCGTGGCGGCAAATTTAAATTGCCCACTCTTACTGAGCTTCACGAGTTTTTATTTAACGAGCCTTTTGCCGAAGCACACAACGCAACGGCAGACGTGGAGGCAACCACGCGTTGCTTTTTGGAATTGGTGCGCCGTCAGATTTTTACGAAGGAAGAACTTGATGTGCAGCCAGATTATTTCGAAAACTTTTCCGAAGAAAATCCACAGACCATTGAATTGATTGGGATTGAGCATATCAATCTCAAAAAAGCTTCGGAAAGAATCCGAAAGCAAATGCAGGCCGCTTCGGAAACTGAGGAAATTTCTTCCGAAGAGATAAAGGAAAACATTGCCACCCTCGAAGATGCGCCCTTTGTTCACCTTCACAACCATTCGCAGTTTTCCATTCTGCAATCCACTTCCAGCACACAGGATTTGGTAAACGCTGCAGTTGAAAACAATATGCCTGCCGTTGCCATTACCGATTCCGGAAATATGATGGGTGCGTTCCATTTTGTACAGGCCGTTGCCAATTATAACAAATCCCTCGCAGATTTACCAAAAAATGATGATGGGGAAATTTCCGCCCAACCCATAAAACCAATCGTGGGTTGCGAATTTTTTGTCTGTGAAGACCATTTAAACAAAAACCACAAAGACAACGGCTACCAAATCGTGATGCTGGCCAAAAATAAAAACGGCTACCACAATTTGGCAAAAATGGCTTCCATCGCTTACACCGAAGGATTTTATTACGTGCCGCGCATCGATAAAAATATAGTTGAAAAATACAAAGAGGACATCATCGTTCTCACGGGAAGCCTTTACGGCGAAGTGCCCGGAAAAATTTTGAACATCGGTGAGAACCAAGCAGAGGAAGCTTTGCTATGGTGGAAGGAACAGTTCGGAGAGGATTTATATGTTGAGATTATGCGCCACAATCAGGAAGATGAAAGGCGTGTAAACGACGTGCTTATTGAAATGGCGCGGCGTAACAATGTAAAAATCGTAGCCTGCAACAACACCTATTATATAAACAAGGAAGACGCCAACGCCCACGACATTTTGCTGTGCGTAAAGGACGGCGAAAAGCAGGCAACGCCCATTGGCCGTGGCCGTGGCTATCGCTACGGGTTGCCAAACCAGGAATATTATTTCAAATCGCAGGATGAAATGAAGGCCTTGTTCAAGGACCTTCCCGAAGCCATTTTGAATATAGACGAAGTGGTTTCAAAAATCCAGCCCTTCTCTTTGCACCGCGATGTTTTGCTGCCCAATTTCGGCATTCCGCAGGAATTTTTGAATCCCGAGGATATCGACGGCGGCAAGCGTGGTGAAAACGCCTATCTGTGCCATTTAACCTACGAAGGTGCCAAAAAACGCTACCCGGAATTATTGGAGGTTTCCTACGAAGCCTTGACCGATTTTGAAATTCCCGAAAATGCATCGCAGCGGGTAAAGGAAATAAAGCAACGCCTCGATTTTGAGTTGGAAGTAATTGCGAATACGGGCTATCCCGGTTACTTTTTGATTGTGCAGGATTTTATTGCGGAAGCCCGAAAAATGGGTGTTTCCGTTGGGCCGGGCCGTGGTTCTGCCGCGGGTAGTGCAGTGGCATATTGCTTGGGAATCACCAATATTTGCCCGATTAAATACGATCTGCTTTTTGAGCGTTTCCTAAACCCAGATCGTGTGAGTATGCCCGATATCGATATCGATTTTGACGATGAGGGCCGAAGCAAGGTTATGGATTACGTAATCAACAAATACGGCAGCAACCAAGTGGCGCAGATCATCACTTATGGTACCATGGCAGCAAAATCCTCCATTCGCGATACCGCGCGGGTGTTGGATCTGCCGTTGAATGAAGCCGATCGTATTTCGAAATTGATTCCAAATATGACCAAACTGAACAAAATTTTCGGTTTGAGCGATGCGGAATTGCGAAGCCGTTTCCGAAGCGATGAGCTTCCGAAGGTAAATGAACTTTTAAACCTTTCCGAAGGAAGTGATCTGGAAGCCCAAACCATAAACCAAGCGAAAATATTGGAAGGTTCCGTTCGCAATACGGGTATCCACGCCTGTGGTGTAATCATTACGCCCAGCGATATTACAGATTTTGTACCCGTTGCCACGGCAAAGGATTCCGATTTGTACGTTACCCAGTTCGACAACTCGGTGGTGGAAAGTGCGGGCCTTTTGAAAATGGATTTCCTCGGCCTGAAAACCTTGACCCTTATAAAGGATACGGTAAAACTTGTAAAACACAAACACAACGTTGATCTGGATCCGGATACCTTTCCGCTCGACGATGAAAAAACCTACGAGCTATTCCAAAGGGGAGATACCGTAGGAATATTTCAATATGAATCTGCCGGAATGCAGAAATATATGAAAGAGCTAAAACCCACGGTTTTTGCAGATTTGATTGCGATGAACGCGCTTTACCGTCCGGGCCCGATGGAATACATTCCCAGTTTTGTTCGCAGGAAACACGGCGAGGAGGAAATTGAATACGACCTTCCCGCGATGGAGGAATATTTGAAGGAAACCTACGGAATCACGGTCTATCAGGAGCAGGTGATGCTTTTGTCACAAAAATTGGCAGGTTTTACCAAAGGCGAAGCTGATGTTCTGCGAAAGGCGATGGGGAAAAAGCAAAAAGCGGTGCTGGACAAAATGAAGCCGCAGTTCGTAGCCCAGGCCGCCGAAAAAGGCCACGACCCCGAAAAACTTGAAAAAATCTGGAAGGATTGGGAAGCCTTTGCGAGTTACGCTTTTAACAAATCGCACTCTACTTGCTATGCTTGGATAGCCTATCAAACGGCCTATCTAAAAGCCCATTATCCCGCAGAATATATGGCAGCGGTGCTTTCAAATAATATGAGCGACATAAAACAGGTAACCTTTTTTATGGACGAATGCAAGCGAATGGGATTGACCGTTTTGGGTCCCGATGTAAACGAATCCTTCCACAAATTTACGGTAAACGACCAAGGCGCCATCCGTTTTGGAATGGGCGCAGTAAAAGGCGTGGGCAGCAGTGCCGTGGCAACGATTGTTGAAAACAGAAAGGATGGAAAATACAAATCGGTTTTTGATTTGGCTAAGCGGATTGACCTGCGTTCCGCAAATAAAAAAGCCTTTGAAAACTTGGCCTTGGCTGGAGGTTTCGACAGTTTTGATACCCACCGTGCCCAATATCTGCACGACGATGGCGATGGGGTAATGTTTATTGAAAAAGTACTTCGTTATGCGGCAAAATACCAAGAAACGCAGAATTCTTCACAGGTAAGTCTTTTTGGCGATGCCAGCGAAGTGCAAATTCCCGAACCCGAAGTACCGCCCTGCGAGGAATGGGGCACGATGAAAAAGCTGAAGCAGGAAAAGGAAGTTGTGGGCGTTTATATTTCGGGGCATCCGTTGGATGATTTTAAATTGGAAATAGAAACATTTACGAATTGTAACGTTTCAGATTTTAACCGATTGGAAGAATTTATAAATAAAGAATTGTGTTTTGCAGGAATTGTTTCAGAAGTAAAGTATATGCCAGGTAAAACTGGTAACGACTGGGCTATTTTTACGGTTGAGGATTTTGAGGATAGTTTTAGCTTTCGAATTTTTGGCGAGAATTATTTAAAATATAGGCATTTATTGGTGCCGAACACTTTTCTTTATGGGCGTGTTTTTATAAAAGAAGGTTGGACAAATCGGGAAACTGGCAAAAAAGGTGATCCAAGATTGCAATATAATAATATGCAAATGCTCCATGATGTTATGGATAAATATTCCAAAAAAATCACTTTGAAAATTCCTTTGAATATTTTAAATGAAAAGAGAATAGATTTTCTTAAATCACTCGTTAAAACAAACAAAGGTGAAAAACAATTGCATTTGTTGGTATATGAAAACGATGAAAAAATAAGTTTGAATATGCTCAGCCGAAAGTATAAAATTGATATTTCGAAGAAAATGCTGGAAGAGCTTAATGCTGAAGAGTTTAAATACAAGCTTAATTAATGAATTTTGACTTTATTAGAGAAATACGAAAAAATTAAGAAGGAGGTTGAGGCCTTTGATTTGGAAATACAATCAGATCCTGAATTGAGTGCTCAAATTGAAAAATATTATAAGGGTGTACAAGTGTTATTTTCTCCTATTACAGAAAACCCAAAAATTATGTTTATAGGAATAAATCCAGGGGCAGGATTTTTTAATTCAAATAAAGAAAATACAAAAGTCAAACGCTACAGTCCATTGGATAAATTTGAATATATTGGAGGTGGTTATCGTCTGGCTCAGCAGACAAGAGAATTATTTGAACGGGCTGGTTTAACAAAAAAAGTTTTAGCGAATTCTGTAAAATCTAATTGCTTTTTTTTAGCAACAAAATCTGAAAAAGAGCTTTATCAATTTTTAAGTCATTTAAAATCGACAAATGTTTATGCAAAGTCCGCAAAGTGGATCGATGAATTGGTTTTGATGATACACCCAGAGATAATAATTTGCGAAGGTAAGAGCGCATTTAAGCATTTTATAAAAGGTAAAAATTGTATTGTGAAACTAGATCAAGATGTATATTATGCTAATTGGAATAATATGGATATAATTGGTTATAAAAGAAATTTCAGCAATATTGTCAAAATGAAAAGTGTCGCAGAAAAATTAAATGAATGCATAAATAAAAATAATTTTCAATCAAAAATTGAAACTTAAAACAATAGAAATAAACAATATCTCCATTTCCTAAACATATATTAACGCTAGGGCAAAAAGAATAAAATTTAACTATTTTTGACAATCATTAAAAACAAAGATTATGGCATTAGAAATAACAGACGCAACATTTGAAGAAACGGTTTTAAAAAGTGACAAGCCGGTATTGGTTGACTTTTGGGCAGCCTGGTGCGGACCTTGCCGAATGGTAGGGCCCATCATTGAAGAAATAAGCAAGGAATACGAAGGCAAGGCCGTAGTAGGAAAAGTAGATGTGGATGCAAACCAAGAGTTTGCCGCAAAATATGGAGTGCGAAACATTCCGACCGTTTTGGTGTTCCAAAATGGCGAAGTAGTGGGCCGTCAAGTGGGCGTTGCTCCAAAGAATGTTTATGCGGAAGCGATTGATTCACTTTTGTAAAATATTTCAAAAAAGAAAAATTAAACAATAAAAGGCTTGGCGCATTGCTGGGCCTTTTATTATTTTTATACTGCCCCATTCTTGGGTCTTATGGATGTTTTAAATTTTGAGAGGAAAACATCCCCCTAGCCCCCTTCAAAGGGGGAATTTTTTATAACTAAATAAGTACATTCGTAAATGGAAAAAACAAATAAAGTACAGGATAAAATAGATGGCAAATTATTGGAGGAGCGCAAAGTCTTCCTTTGGGGAATGGTGGATGACAAAAGCGCCCGTCACGTTGTGGACCGTTTGATGTATCTCGACGCGCTGAGCCATGATGAAATCAAATTCTACATAAACAGCCCTGGAGGCTATGTAACTTCAGGATTTTCGATTTATGATACTATAAAACAAATTAAAAGTCCGGTATCAACCATTTGTACTGGCCTTGCAGCTTCAATGGGCAGTATTTTGCTTTCCGCAGGTGAAAAAGGAAAACGGTTTATACAGCCACACGCCCGGGTAATGATCCATCAGCCAAGTGGAGGTGCTCGTGGTGTTGCTAGCGATATTGAAATTACAGCGCAGGAAATATTGAAGACAAAGGAAATCAGTGCGCGTATTTTAGCCGAAAACTGCGGACAATCTTTTGAAAAAGTGATGAAGGATTTCAATCGCGATCATTGGATGAATGCCGAAGAATCTGTAGATTATGGAATTGTTGATGGTATTTTAAAATAGGGAGTATGAAAAAAATATTTTTGGCATTTGGAATTGCAACAACCATCTTTATTGGTTGCAAACACGTTGAAAACAAGGAGAATGTTTCCGATGAAACAATGGAAACAACGGACAACAATGTTGTAGATTCACACAATTCCGAAAACTCGCTGGATTGGGCGGGAGTGTATGAAGGAACAACCCCCTGTGCCGATTGCGAGGGAATTAAAACTGTATTGGAGTTGAGAGACGACAAAACCTACACCCTTTCCCAAACTTATTTAGGGAAGATGGAAGGCGAAAATGAATTTGTGCAGACTGGCAATTTTGTTTGGGACGAAAGCGGCTCCAAAGTACTTTTAAAATCCGAAAGCGACACCCTTCAGTATAAGGTAGGCGAAAACCAACTGTGGATGCTCGACAGTTCCGGCAATATGGTAGAAGGCGATTTAGCGGAATTTTATATTTTGAAAAAAACGCTTCAATAATAGGTTGGCCGTTGAATATAGAGAAAGAAATAAATGAGATAACAGGTTTTAAAAATCTGGAGCTGCTTGCAAAACAAGTGGTGGAGGGCTTTATTTCTGGACTTCATAAAAGCCCATTCCACGGGTTTTCTGCGGAATTTGCGGAGCATAAAATCTATAACAACGGCGAAAGCACAAAACATATAGACTGGAAACTTTTCGCCAAAACCGATAAACTTTATACCAAACGTTACGAAGAGGAAACGAACCTTCGGTGCCACTTGATCGTGGATAATAGTAGCTCGATGCATTACCCAAAACTGAAGCAGTTCCATATTAATTCTCTCAATAAAATCGGGTTTTCGGTCTTGGCTTCCGCCGCAATTATGAATTTGATGAAGCGGCAGCGCGATGCTGTTGGGCTGAGTATTTACAGTGGCGAATATGAGTTTTATGCTTCGGAAAAAGGCAGTGAGCGCCACCACCAAATGTTGCTTCAAAAGTTGAACGAGGCCTTGCTTTCTTCCGAAGAAAAATCGCAGACCAGAACCTATGAGCACCTCCATTTAATTGCTGAAAAGCTAAAACGCCGATCCTTGGTCTTTCTGTTTACAGATATGTTCCAAAGCGATACAGAGGCGGAAAAACTTTTTGAAGCGCTTCAGCATTTAAAATACAACAAGCACGAGGTAATCCTTTTTCACACTTTCGATAAAAAACGCGAAGTAAATTTCGATTTCAGCAACCGCCCAAAGCGATTTGTGGATGTTGAAACAGGTGAACATATAAATCTGTATGCCGATAATATTAAGGAGCAATATGAAGAAGCTGTGCAGGAATACTTCCACGAGCTACAATTGCGATGTGCCCAATATAGAATAAAGTATGTTTTAACCGATATAAATGAAAGTTTCAACAAGATTTTGACTACATATCTAGTGGAACGTCAGAAGTTTGGATAAAATTTATTATTTTTTAAAAAAATAGTTTGCGAAAATGAAATGGAGTGGTATATTTGCCACCGCTTAATACAGCAAGGGAGCAATCCCAAAAAGTATGGTAACAATTTTTCACTTTGCCCAACTGTTGTTGGGGTCTTTCGCAAGAAAGGTTGAAAACTTGGTCTGGTAGTTCAGTTGGTTAGAATACCTGCCTGTCACGCAGGGGGTCGCGAGTTCGAGTCTCGTCCAGACCGCAACAAGATGTTGTGTTGAAGTATTAAATTTAGTTTAATACTTTGTGGTTTAAGTAATTAGACCGATGAGAAGCTTATCCATATGGATGGGCTTTTTTTGTTTTTGGGTATATTTCATCCATCTTAATATTTATCCGACTCTTTATGAAAAATCTATACTTTATCGTTCTTACACTCATGACCTTTTGTTTTTCACAGGCTCAAATTGTAAGTATACCAGATGCAAATTTTAAAAATACGTTGGTTAATTCTAATTGCGTAGATATTAACGGTGATGGAAATGGTGATATTGATGCTGACAGCAATAATGATGGAGAGATTCAACAAGCCGAAGCTGAGGCTGTAATCGGGTTGAATGTTTCTTATAAAGCAATACATTCCCTGGAGGGAATTCAGAGTTTTTCAAATCTTGAATATTTAAACTGTGAAGTCAACCAACTTACTGATCTAGATTTATCACAAAACACCAATCTTACGATTTTAGATTGTTATTTTAATAATATTACGAGTCTTTTAATACCCCAAAGTCCCAATCTTATTGAATTGGATTGTGGAAGTAATGAATTAAGCAGCCTCGACATATCCCATAATATTAATTTAGAAATTTTATGGTTTTCTTACAATCAAATTACGAGTATAGATTTAACCCAAAATCCTAATCTAAAAGTTTTATCCTGTGTCTCCAATCAATTAACAAGTTTAGATGTTTCTGAAAATCCTCTTTTGGAGTTTTTATATTGTGAATCAAACCAATTGACAAATTTGGAATTATTAAATCCAAATCTAGAAATATTATCTGCCTTAAATAATCAATTAACAAGTTTAGATATATCTCAAAGTCCAAACCTTACTGAACTTAGATTAATTTATAACAACCTTACTAGTTTAGATGTTTCGCAAAATCATAATTTAGGACTTTTGGATTGTAGAGATAATCAAATAACAAACTTAGATGTAAGCAACCTTTCAAATTTAACTGCATTATTCTGTTCAGAAAATTTATTGACAAACTTGAATATTAGAAATGGTAATAATCAAATTATGACGGAAATGATTGCAATTAACAATCCCAATTTATTTTGTGTGAATGTGGACGATGTACAATATGCAAATGCACAAATTTGTGATATTAATCCTCCATTTTATGATGGATGGTGTATAGATTCTTGGGCAAATTACAGTGAAAATTGTATACTCGGCACGAATAATTATACATACGATTCGATTTCTTTTTACCCAAATCCAGTTGAAAATGGAATATTACATTTGGAATACAATTCCGAATTAAAAGTTGAAACACTTCAGATATACAACACATTGGGTGAATTAGTAATTACCAAACATAACAATTATCAGACAATAGATATTTCTATGTTAAAGAGTGGTATTTACTTTTTAAAATTCAAGACAAAAGAAAAATTGGTAATAAAAAAGATTATAAAGAATTAATTCTTTGCATTTACAATAACCGATGAGAAGCTTTTCCGAATGGAGAGGCTTTTTTGTTTTTGGGTTTTTATAAAATCAAAAAAATCTGAATAAATAGGGCCTAGTAGGAGCATAACCGTAACCCTGAACAATACATCCTAAGTAGCCTGCCTGAGCGGAGCTGAAGAGCCTTAACAAACAACTTGGTTTATATGGTTAAACGAGTCCCACTGCGCTCACCCTCACCTGCTACTATTACGCCTTACACCTCTCCCTTTCCAAATAAAATTAATTAATTAAATGGAATATTTCCATATTATAGGAAATATTCCATAATTTTGTATTGATGAACAAATCAATCCTACATCTCGATCTCGACACCTTTTTCGTTTCCGTAGAGCGCTTGCTTAATAGCGAGTTGCTTAAAAAACCTGTTTTGGTAGGTGGCACGGGCAATCGTGGGGTAGTGGCAGCTTGTAGTTACGAAACCAGAAGATATGGTATCCGCTCTGGCATTTCAATGAAAATGGCAAGGCAATTATGCCCACAGGCAATAGTCATAAGGGGGAATGCGGGAACTTATATGAAATATTCAAGTCTTATTACTGACATCATCCGCGATTCCGTTCCCCTTTTTGAAAAAACCAGTGTAGATGAGTTTTATGTGGACCTTACGGGTATGGACAGGTTTTTTGGCAATTATAAATTTGCAACCGAACTTCGCAAAAGGATTATAAATGAATCAGGTCTACCCATATCTTTTGGGCTTTCCCAAAATAAGATTGTCAGTAAGGTTGCAACCGGAGAGGCAAAACCCAATAACCAATTGAAAATTGACCAGGGTTTTGAAAAATCCTTTTTGGCACCCCTTCCCATCCGCAAAATCCCAATGATTGGAAAGGCAACAGCCCAAACTTTAATACATCTTGGCATAGATAAGGTTAAATTAATACAGGATATGCCAGTGGAAATGCTTACATCCGTAATGGGTAAAAACGGACAGACCATCTGGAACCGTGCAAATGGAATCGACAATACTCCCGTTATTCCCTATTCCGAGCGCAAATCAATTTCCAATGAGCGCACATTCCATTTAGATACCATAGATGTCCAAAAATTGCGAGACACCCTTACTGCTATGGCAGACACCCTCTGTTATCAACTTAGGTTGGGCAAAAAAATGACGGGCTGTGTTTCCGTCAAAATTAGGTATTCAGATTTTCAGACTTATAACAAGCAAGTCCGTATTCCATATACAAGCGCAGACCATATCCTTGTTCCCGCCGTAATGGAGCTTTTCAATAAGCTGTATGATCGCAGAGTATTGGTACGCTTGATTGGGGTAAAATTTTCCCATTTGGTCGGTGGGCATTATCAAATAAACCTCTTTGATGACAATGAGAAAACCCTCAACCTTTACAAATCGCTGGACCATATCCGCAATCGTTTTGGTGCAGCTAGTGTTTTAAAGGCCTCAACGCTTGATGTCCGCACTGTTATTTCCGGGCGTAATCCATTTGATGGGGAACCCCCGGTTTTACTCGCACATAGAAATCAATAATGTATATCAATTGCCATTCATATTACTCTCTCCGCTATGGGGTACTTTCCGTACCGCAATTATTGGAATTGGCACTTAAAAATAACCTCACAGCTTTTGCACTTACCGATATTAATAATACCTCGGCCTGTCTTGAATTTATTAGGGAAGCTACCAAAAAAAATATAGAACCAATTGTGGGCGCAGATATTCGCAATGGCAGCAATAGATGTTATGTATGTTTGGCAAAGAACAATAAGGGCTATCTGGAAATTAATCAATTCCTTACCCAACACCTACACCCACAAAAGGACTTTCCAGAAATACCGCCCCAATTTTCAAATGTCATAACAATTTTTCCCTTTGAAAAGGTACTTGAATTTGAAATGGAATCTTTTGCAGAAGATTGGCACATCGGTATTTCCGTAGCAGACCTCAACAAATTAAAGTTCTCCCATTTAAAGTCCCATACTTCAAAATTGGTGCTCTTGCAACCAGTAACCTTTTCCAGTCAGTCACACCTAAATATACACCGCCTCCTTCGTTGCATAGACCTCAATATAGTACTCAGTAAATTGCCCGAATTGGAACAGGGAAGCCAAAAGGATAGAATGTATTCGCAAAGCGAAATAAGGGAGCGTTTTGAAGGTTTTGAGCATATAATTTCAAACACCCAATCCCTACTGGATGATTGTAAAATTTCTTTTGCGTTTGATGATGTGCGAATTAACCAAAACCAAGCTACTTACTTTTCCAATAAGGAAGAGGATTATAAATATTTGGAAAAGTTGGTTTATGAAAGAATAAGCAAAAGATATAGAATCGTTGACCAAATTATTAAAACCCGCATTGAAAAAGAACTACAGGCAATTCGGCAAATGGATTTTGTCTCCTACTTTCTTATAAATTATGATATTATCCAGTATGCAATTAAAAATGAATACCCATATATTGGTAGGGGTAGTGGGGCAAATAGCGTGGTGGCTTATATTCTGGGCATTACCAATGTAGACCCTATTGAACTTGACTTATATTTTGAACGTTTTATAAACCTCTATCGCTCCTCTCCGCCTGATTTTGATATTGACTTCTCTTGGAAGGATAGGGATGATGTTACGCATTACATTTTTAAAAGATTTCCCAACACCGCATTAATGGGTACTTATGTGACTTTTAAATATCGTGCAGTGGTCCGTGAGCTTGCCAAGGTTTTCGGCCTTCCAAAATCCGAGATAGATGATTTTTTAAAAGGGAATGTGCAAAACAAAAAAAACGACCATTATTTCAAATTGGTAATGAAGTATGGTAAACTTATTCACGGGTTTCCCAATTACCTAAGTGTGCATTCTGGAGGTATTGTAATACTTAAAAATCCAATACAATCATATTGCGCCACCTTTATGCCTCCCAAAGGTTTTCAAACCCTCCAAATCGATATGCACATTGCCGAATCCGTGGGCATCTTTAAGTTTGATATCCTTGCTCAACGCGGACTTTCAAAAATCAAGGACGCCATTGAGCTCATTAAGGAAAACCAACCCCAAGCCCATCTAAAGGATATTGATGATACCGAACCCTTTAAAAACGATCCTGCTATAAACGATTTATTAAAAGTAGGGGATTGCATGGGTGTTTTCTATGTGGAATCCCCTGCAATGAGAACATTGATGACCCGATTACAGACGCAGGATTATCTTGGGCTAGTGGCTGCAAGTTCCATAATTCGTCCCGGCGTTACCAATGGCGGTATGAAAAACGCTTACATAGAGCGTCATCGTTTCCCCGAAAAACGAAAGGATTCTCACCCCGTACTTATGGAAATAATGCCTGAAACCTATGGGGTGATGGTATATCAGGAAGATGTTTTAAAGGTAGCCCATCATTTTGCGGGTCTTACCCTTTCAGAGGCTGATGTGCTCAGAAGAGGTATGAGCGGTAAAGGCCGTTCCAAGGAACAGTTTGATGCCCTTGAAAAAAAATTCCATTCCAATTGTACCCAAAGAGGGTACACCCCTAAGGTAATTGCTGAGGTATGGGAACAGATTAAGGCATTCGCAGGCTATGCTTTTGCCAAAGGGCATTCCGCATCCTATGCGGTGGAAAGCTACCAAAGCCTCTATCTCAAAAAATACTTCCCCCTGGAGTTTATGACAGCGGTTTTAAATAATGGCGGTGGCTTTTATAACCTGGACACCTATATCAATGAAATTTTTAGATGTGGGGGAACGGTTGTAAATCCCTGCATAAACAATAGCGACCACGCTAATTGCATAAAAGGCAAAACCGTGTACTTAGGTTTTGGAATGATAAAGGATTTAGAGCACCGTAGCATACAGAAAATTTTAAATGAAAGACAACTCTATGGAAAGTTTAAAAATTTTAATGACTTTTTAGATCGTTGCAAACTAGGTTTGGAACAGATTTTACTGCTTATTCGCCTCAATGTCTTTAGAACTTTTGAACCCAATAAACACAACTTAATGTGGTATGCCCATATAAACGGAAATAAACAAAAAACCCCCAATCCCCATCCGCAACTTTTTAAACCTAAAAGAACCAATTATACTTTGCCGGCATTAAATGGGAATAACCTTATTGATGCTTATGATAATCTGGAACTATTGGGCTTTACCCTCCAAGATGATTTCCAGCTTATTAAACCCGGAAATTATCCTAAATACGTGGCATCCGATTTAAAATCATTTGTAAACAAGGAATTTACCATAATTGGAAAACTGGTTACTTCAAAAAGTACACAAACCTCAAAAGGCGATTTTATGGCGTTCTCAACGTTTCTGGATAAAAACGGGGAATGTTTTGATTCGGTACAATTTCCAAAGATTAAGGAACAATATCCTATTTCTGGAATAGGTATTTACTGGATTAAAGGCACCGTTGCTGAAGATTTGGGTTATTATTCCATTATAACATCACAATTAATAAAAATTCCACCTATCCCAGATCCCAGGTTTTCAGATAGTAACAAAAATCAAAAAGTAATTTAGCCTTTGTAATAAATCAATATCTTAACCTCCCAACCTCTATATCAAAGCCAACAGTCTAATTTCACTTCGCTTTGCTCTTTGAAATTCATTCGGACACCGAGATGATATGCGGTACTTTGGTTTGTTGTATACTAGATTATTTAACTTTTATATGGTTTAAATATACTATAAAGTTACTATATATATACTTTACATATACTAAAAATATACTTTATAGTATTCTTATTTAGTAATTTTGAATTATCTTAGTGATTGACAATCAGGTATTATGGCAAAGCAAACAGGTACTATTAAGTTAAAGGGAACTATTGGGGATATCAATTATTACAAATCCAAAAATGGAGGACATTTGGCGCGTGCAGCTGGGGGTGGGTTTCAGAAAGGAGGCATGCACAAGGAAAGTATGGTACGCACTATGGAAAATGCTACAGAGTTTGGCCGTTGTAGTACTACGAAGCGGGTTTTTAAAAATGCACTTGCTCCTTTTTTATGCGTTCGCAAGGATGGAGAACTTCATGGACGGATGGTTCAATTGTTTACCAGGTTGAAGGATTTGGACGCTGTGAATAAGCGAGGTGAAAGAAGGGTGGGGCGTGGATTGGACACATCTAAGGGTAAGCAGTTACTAAGGGATTTTGCTTTTACCCCTTCTTGTATTATTACAGAAGTATTGGCTTGTTCCTTAAACTATGATTTTGATACCCAAATACTTAGTGTTACAAATTTTGATATAAAGAATGTTAGTTTTCCTGCTGGAGCGACACATATGGCACTTACTGTAGGGCGTCTGCACTTTGATTTTGATACTTTGGAGTTTAGTTTAAAAAATAGCACACCGCTTTATATGGATAAGCACTACAGTGCAACTTCCTTTGATATGAATACTGGCCTACCTGAGGTGGGCGGGCTTGCTTTGGCGGTTTTGGGGTTGAAGTTTTACCAGAAGGTGGAGAATACTTATTATTTATTTAAGAGTGCGAATGCTTTTGGGGTGGAGGTTTTGGGGGTTGGGGGTTGATGGTTTGTGGTTTGTGGTTTGTAGAGTCCTAAATAGGATTGACTTTTATTTTAATAATTTATCTTGTATTTTGGTTTATGCTGTTGGGTTAGGCTATCAAAATAAGTTTCAAATTCTGTTGGTTTCATTTTATTTAATGAACCATGTGGCCTTTCATTATTATATAAATAGATCCATCCAAATAGCATTTTATCAGCCGTTTTAAGGGGTATGTTGATATTCTCAAGGTTAATATATTCTTTAATATTCCATTTAGGGATTCTGCTTGTGCATTTTCCCAAGCTTTTTCTCCTAGCTTATTTAAGGGAAAGAATCCACCTATCAAATTGCTAATCGTTAATTTCTCATTGGAAATAGATAATATCGCGGAGAATATCGAATATAATTCTTTGGCAAGTTTCAAAAGGCAGGGAAGGACATTTCAAATGCACTTATAAAGAAACACGTTTTAAAAAATCGCGCCAGAGGGTGCCAGTGGGAATGAGACATACTGTTGCGGCACACGCGATGCAGTCGCGCGGCAGCGGCGGGATGCGGGTAAAGTAATCTCGTAAACCTACTTCCTAGCGTGATTAAAACCTAATCACCATGGAAAGAGGATCACCTGCCCATCCTAGAGTCGTTGGAAATTGATGTTTTGTTAAGTTGAGGGTATTTCCGTTAAAAATTTCCGGTTTTTCCTTAATACATAGGAGGTGTAAAATTCTTACTTCTGTATCTAACCACCTAATTTTATGAATGTTAAAACAAAGCATTTATTTAATTATGGGCTTTACAGTACCTTATATAGAAAGCATCAGACGGAATGCAGCAGTTGCGGTCTCCTATCTGTTTGTATTATTGTTTTTGTATGCTGCCGTGAGCAAGCTCTTGGATTTTGAAACCTTTGAGGTACAATTGGCACAGTCGCCCCTGCTTAGTGCATACGCTGGTTTTATTGCGTGGGCGGTTCCGAGTTTGGAAATTCTCATTGCCGTTTTATTGACCCTTCCAAAGTATAGAATCCCCGCCCTGTATGCTGCTTTTACCTTAATGGTGATGTTTACGGCCTATATCTATATCATCCTCAATTTCTCCGACTTTATCCCCTGCTCTTGTGGTGGGGTGCTCGAAAAATTGAGTTGGACGCAACACCTTATTTTTAATATTGTTTTCATAATCCTGGCGGGGGTGGTGTTATTGGTTACTAGCTGGTTTTCATCAAAGAAGACCCTGTTTTTGCTTGCTGTCCTTGCCATTTTTGGTGTTGCTATCGTCACGCTGTTGTTTGTCTTTTCTGAAAAAAAGATGCATCGCAACAATGCGTTTCAGCGGAGGTACATCCCACATCCCATAAAACTGAAAAATGCAGTTGACTTAGAATACAATTCGTTTTACATCGCCGGGCTTACAGATAGTTTAATCTATTTGGGGAATGTGACCGCCCCTTTGAACGTAATGGAGCTATCCACAGCATTAAAGGCAGAAAACAACTATAGGATCCAATTGGATAAAATGGACCTTCCCTATACAAACATTCAAATAGAAATTAAACCTCCTAATTTTTATGTGAGCGATGGTACTATACCAATAATTTTACAAGGAAATATTACTTCTTGGAAGGCAAGGACTTTAATGCAAAGCCAATTTTATTTTTCACAAATAGTTTCCTTGGATACAACCCAATTTGTAATGAGAACTATTGATGGCAGGTCAAAACAAAATGTTATAGCCTCATTTTCCCCTACTGAGGATAGCTTGAAAATTAATAACGCGCTATTACAAACAGAAGCGAATTCCATCTTTGCTACCGATGGCCAACTACTGTACGACTCTAATTTTGGAAGAATTATTTATGTCTATTACTATCGCAATCAGTTTGTTGTATTTGATAAATATCTGAATCTAGATTATGTGGGAAATACAATCGATACCATTTCTAAAGCACAACTTGACATAATACACAATGCTAGTACAAACGAGAACAAATTAAAGGGCAATGCCACTATCGTAAATCAGCAGGCTGCCATAGCTGGAGATTATTTATTCATTGTTTCAGACAGGCTGGGTAAATATGAAGAAGCTAAAGTTTTGCAGCAGGCTACTATTATGGACGTTTATACTATTTCCAAAAATAGGTATGCGTTTAGCTTTTACATCTATAATTATAAAGGGGAAAAGGTTTCTCGCTTTGCCGTCAACAATAACCAACTGCTAACGCTTATGGGAGATTACCTTGTAAGCTATCAACTCAACGAAACCTATTTTAAATGATATTAAATTTTAAAGACATACAGGCCTGTATCAGGAAATAGATCGAACACCTGTAGAAGAAAGTAGATCATAGTATAAATTTAAATTTTAAAAATATGAAAAGTTTAAAATTCAAATGGGCATTGCCACTATTGGCAGTAGCCTTTGCCGTAACCGCAGCTTTTGCGAGCCAAAAGACCAATTCTGGGAATTTGGTTTTGGAACAGGGGTATGTACATAGTACACAACCTTGTAAAAAATCTATCCAATGTAATAGTTCGGGTAGTATCCAGTGTACATCAGGAGGTAATCTTGTATGGGCAATGGATGGTTCCACAGGCTGTGACCGACCGCTGTTTTTTAATTAAAACAGTTTTTAAAGAAGAAATGGCGCCTTTTGGGCGCCATTTCCAATTATGGCTTTAAGTACCTGGCCAACCACTTTGAAATCCTATTTGTAAGATCTTTTTGATTTTTGGAATTTTGAATGGCATGGGTTTCATTGGGATAGTTTAAAAAAGTAACATCCTTGCCTAACCTACGTAAGGCTAGATAGAATTCAATATTCTGTCGCACATCGATATGTACATCATCGGCACCAGACCAAAGTAATATGGGTGTGTTTACTTGCTGTACATGGTCCATGGGCGAATTTCTTTTATAGGCTTCAGGGGCATCAAAATAGGAAGTTCCCATACGCCATTGGTGTTCTTCAAACCACCAACTGTCTGGCCGGCCATCGTACCCACCTACCGTAAGGTAGAAGCTCCGAAAATCCGTTACTCCCGCCCCAGAGACGATCGCTGCAAACATATCCGTCTGCGTCGCAATAAAGGCTGCTTCGTAGCCCCCAAAGGAATGTCCCTGCAGCGCCATTCGGTCCTTATCCACCATTCGAGTTTTTAAAACACGTTCCACCGCAGCTTTTACACATTGCAGCGCTGATATTCCGGGATCGCCCAACTTATAGACTATATCGGGATAAAGCACAAAATAACCCTGTCCCGTGTAAACCTTTGGGTTAAACCCGTCCCCATTGTTCAGCGTTGGGGTTATATAGTTATAGAACCTGTCCGACAGACGCTCATAGATATGGACTATCATTGGATATTGTTCACCCTCCACATAACAGTCGGGATACATGAGTATGCCCTGTAAATCCCGGCCATCAAAACTTTTATAGCTGATAAGTTCCTGCCTCGGACTCACAAAGTCCTTGTATTGTAAGTTGCTTTCATATAACAGGGATTCCTTTCCATCTTCCAGAAAATAGATCCTTCTAGGGATGTCAAACGATTCTTCCTGTACAATATAACTTCCTGCTTCCTTTGCCTGTTTAAGGTTATCAACCTTGGTCGCTATGGTAAATAGGGGAGTAATGCCTTTTTTTGAATTCCAGCTATAGTAGCCCGAGTGTTTTGGGCCATTGGCTTCCAAAAGGATGTCTTTTTCTGTATCCAATATATCCAGCGTAAATCTCTCAAACCGCTGAAAAGGGAATTCTTCATATTGCTTTCTATAAACCCTAAATACTGTTTTATCCTCGCGCCCATTGGTTATACGATGAAATTCTCTTCCGTCAACAGAAACTTTCCAAATATCAAATTCGTCATAAATATAAACCCATTTATTATCTGGGCTCCAACCCGCGAAACCATAGGGCCAAACGGCATTTGATGAAGGGTGGTCTGTGGTATCCAAATCAAAAGGGATATTAACTGATACGTCTGTATGGCTATCCATTGGTATAGTGTACACCCACCACTTTCTATTTTTATAGTAAGCAATGTGCTTTCCGTTGGGTGAAGGGTATTTGTTTTTAAAATCAATAGTATGTTTTTCGACCATACGTTTTTTATCTTTCGTATTCAGATCCATCACATAAAAATCGGCATCCCCTTCATATTTGAACTGTGGTTCATATTGCTTCTTGTCAAAAAGAAGTGCATAATGCTCATTGGGCAAAAGATAGGCGGTTGGCAATTTTTCAGTGGCAATCTGCAAAACCTCTTTTTGCTCCGGCTTCCACTGCATTAGCCAAGGCCCCATCGCAGGATCATTGAACCGCAATTGTTGTGGTACGATCCACGGGTCGTCCCCCTTCCAAACCTGCACCTTTTTTTTTAAGGTATCGATATTACGTTCCAAATAACTTTTTGGGCGCACATAAAAAAACAGCCGCTCCCCATCTGCCGCATAAAAGATTTTACTTCCTCCTTCCATATAGGTATTCATAGGAAATCCTTTTTGAGAGGGAGGGTGCAGGGTCAGTAGTTTAGGGAGGCTCCCATTTTGAAATTCATGTAGTAAGGTTCTAGGAGTGTTGCTGGTAGTATCCACTTTAGTTTCCATAAAAGCAAGGCGGCTACTTTTTTCGTTCCAGGCCATACTGGAATAAGTGCTGTCATCATTGCTAAGGATAACACTTTTTTGAAGGGATTGGACATCCATCAATACGATCGAATTTTTTTCACCTGTGGCAAAAGTAATTGCTGCCCATTTCCCATTTGGTGAAAATTCGAACCAGCTAACATGTTCCAATTGGGTTGTTTTTCCAGTTTCAAGATCAACAAGTGAGAATCGGTTGTTCGCATCCAAGACACCGGCATAATCTCCAGTATCAGAAAAATAGAAGAGCTCCAAATCAGGGAAGTTCTTGCTTTCGTTGTGCTCCAAATTTATTAATTGCAGCGTCCTATCGGAATGATAACTATATAGCCACTTGGAATTCGGACTGAATTCATATTCTACGGCCTCCTTGTATTTCATGACTTTCTTGTTACGGGTGTTTAGTATCATCAAAGTATCAGTAATCCCAGGATAGTTCAGCCTCCAGGCGGCCCAATGGCCGTCATTGGAAAGTATGGGAGCGTACAGATTGCTCCATTTGGAATATTCCTCTTGCGGTATGCTTTTCTTGCCAACAGCCTGCCCAAAACTGGGGCAGACTGTCGCAAACAAGAAAATGACCACAACTAATTGGCTAATTCTAGGGGTATGGGCACAAATCATTTTTTGTATGGCCATATTAATATCCAGGGTTTTGTGGTTCAAGCTTTGGGTTGAGGTTTAATTCCATTTCCGGGATAGGAAATAGTACGTCCGTAGCCTTCCAATTCGGCTTGATGGGACCAATAACCTCAGCTGCCCGTTGCGTACGCTTTAGGTCGAACCATCGATGGCCCTGCTCGGTGAAAAGCTCATGCCTGCGTTCATTTTCTAAAGCTATTTTTAAAGATTCAACGGTATTTGCAACAGTTGGATCCAGACCCGCGCGGCTTCTGATACGGTTTAAATCTTCTTTTGCTCCAGAAAGGTCGCCAAGGTACAGCCGGGCTTCGGCACGGATTAAAAACTGTTCTGCCAACCGTAGTAGTATTGAATATTCATCCCCGCTTCCTTCTCGGGTTTTATATTTATTGGGGTAATAATATAGTTCATTTCCCACGGCAACCTCCCCAATCCATTGAGGTCTTCTACTGTCCTCGGCTTCAAAGGAAGCAACCAATTCTGGATTCAGCGCCACAAAGGCTGGCGTTTCTTCAAAAATAAAAGTTAGGGCTTCCCAAGTAGGGTTTCCAGCTTCTGGCTTGAGTTGCCAGATGGTTGATGTACTGTTTGTTGTAAATACCATTTCGGTTGTATCTCCTAGGTTTAAGGAACCGTCATTAATGAGTTCAGAGGCAACAGCCGAGGCAGCTGTGTAATTTTGTTGGTATAAATAAGTCCGAGCTAGTAGCGCGTTTGCAGCTTGTGTTGTGGGTCTAGTGCGACTATTGCTTACTTGTCCTGTCAGCAAAGTTTTTGCATCCAGCAGATCTTGAACCAAGATTGGATATACCTCATTTTCGGGCAAGCGTTTAACGTCTTTATTGACTCTGTAATCTGTAGTGGTGATATAGGGCACAGGTCCAAAAAGCTGCAATAGGTGAAAGTGGAGGTATGCCCTTATAAATAGGGTTTCCCCCATAAAAGCATTCTTTTCCGTTTCGGAAAGCTCCTTAGAATTCTGAACACCTTCCAATATACTGTTGGTAGCGTACACTAGGTTATAGGTATCATTCCAAATGGATGCCACCTCTGTATTGGATGCCAGTATGGAATGCCGATAAAATGTTTCTGCATCTTCCCCAGGCACCCCGTAATAGTCAAGTTCATCGGCATATAAACCCATTACAACATGTAAACCGTTCGTCTGTCCAGTAATGAGCACATTATCGCGTAATTTGGAGTAGATGTTCGCAAAGGCTGCATGTACTGAAGCAGCATCATTAAATACCGCAGCGGATGTTAACTCTGATTGTGGAAAATCTACTTCGGTAAAACTATCACAGGCGGTTATTGTAAGACAGATACCCATTAAAAGGGAATAAATATTCAAGACAGGCATCGCGCTATATTTCTTTAGAATTTTTAATATATTTTTCATCGGTTGCTAGTTTTATAATGTTAGTTGGAAGCCCATGGTGAGCTTTCGCAAAGGAGGTAAAAACCCCGTGAGTTGTTCTGGGTCACCACTTTTGAATTTTGTAAATAGAAGTAGGTTTTCTCCCTGTAAGGATATTTTACAATCAATACTTCCTTCCCTGCGTTGCGGAAGGCTATAGGTCAAGGACGCATTGCGAAGCCGGACAAAGGAAGCATCGGTTATAGATGCATTACTGAACATATATCTTGAATGGGCAATTAGGGCGTCAAAATTGTAGCCCGCGGTAAATAATTGGGTCTGCGATTGATCCCCTTCGTTTTGCCATTGATCCGTAACAAAGTCGGGTTGGTTTGCCATTTCCCCAGGCGATGCACTTCCCAATATATAGTTGTAGCCGTCACGCTTGGTAAATTGAAACAGGAAATTGAGTTCCAGATTTTTATAGGAAATACGATTATTTATACCGCCGTACCATTTGGGTGCGGTATCCACAATGTACTGTCTATCCTCAGGGGCACTAATTTCACCATCCCCATTATAATCCTCAAATTGATAGACTCCCGTTTCGGGATCAACACCCGTAACATGGTACAGTTTTTTGATATTCAAGGACTGTCCCACAACATATTGATTGGCGTAAGTGGAATTTTCCAAATTCGGAAATGCAATAAGTTTGTTTTTTGGTACGGACAGATTGATACCAGTATCCCAATTCCAGTCCCTGGTTTTAACAGTGTGCGTGTTAAGGCTAAATTCAAGACCACTATTTTCTACCACAGCCCCTAAGTTTGCTTGTATTGATGGAAAACCGGTAGTGCCGGGCAGGGGGAGACCCACCAATTGGTTGGAGGATCGGTTATTGTAATATTCAAAAACAAGATTTATCCGATCCCTAAGAAATCCAAGGTCAAGCCCCCCACTAAACTTTTTGTTTGTTTCCCATCCAAAATCTGGATTAAAGATCCGTGTTGGTTGAAGGCCGCTCACACCATCATAAAGCGTTCCTGTGGCACTATAGGTTTCCAAATATTGGTAGTTACCTATTTGGTCGTTCCCCGTAATGCCATAGCTGGCACGAAGTTTTCCTAAACTTAAAAATGAAGCGTTTTTTTTGATAAACGCCTCTTCTGAAAATAGCCAAGCAGCTCCAACGGCCCCAAAGTTGGCAAACCGTTTCCCGTCGCCGAAACGGCTAGAACCATCCCTTCGTCCCGTAAGGTTTAAGATGTATTTATTGGCCAGGGTGTAATTTATGCGTCCAAAAAAAGCTTGGTATTTATATTCCGACAGGGCATCCCGATTGACGCTAAGCGTATTGGCGGCTGCCAAATTATAAATAAGGCTATTGTTTGCAAAGCCTCTCGCGAAATGCGATAGCACATCATCGGTTTGTTTTTGATAGCTAGCGCCCACTAGCACATCCAAAGAAGAATTCCCGATGACTTTATTCCACTTTATTTGGGGTTCAACCAACCAAGATTCCTTTTGTGCCCTATTGTTGTAAATGGAGGAGTAGCTACTGCTTATTCCATAGGATGGATCGTACTTGGTATTTGGGCTGGTGCGCGACTCAGCTAGCCCAGTTGTGGTATAACCCATACTCGTTATTAAAGTAAGCTCGGGAAATACCCTATAGGAGAGTCGTGCGTTGGTAATGAGATTCTTTCTATCGGTTAGATATTTTCCCTCCAATTCAGCCAACGGATTGGCGAAAGTACCGTTCTCAAAATTCAGGTTACCTTCTGAATCGTACAGTTGGGGGGCATTGGGTGCTAAGAACCGTGTTAGCTGGGTTAGGTCCATTCCCGGAAGGTGGTTTTGCTCCACAGCATAATTTGCTGAAAAGTAGAGCTGAAATTTGTCGTCGGTGCTTGTATGGTCTAAATTGGCGTGTACCGAAAGTCTTTTATAGTTAAAATCCTTTGGAAATACCGTAGTTTCTTTGTGATAGCCACCACTTAAAAGAAAACGGGTGTTCCCATTTCCTCCTGAAACAGTTGCCTGCGCATTTGTTAAGTAGGCAGTTCCACCGATGAGTTCTTTTTGCCAATCGGTATATCGGTTGGGGTCCCAGGTGCCGTTTACGTCATGGGCATCTTCGGGATATCCGTTAAAACCGTCATTGGCAAAAGCTTCCCTTCGCATTTTTAAGTACTGGTCTGTTTTCATATAATTTATAGTATTAGCCACCTGTGCCATGCCTGTATACGTACTTAAATTGAAGGCCGTCTTGCCATCTTTCCCTTTTTTGGTAGTTATCAGGATCACACCATTGGCGCCTCGTGAACCGTAGATTGCGGTAGCATCGGCATCTTTTAATACTTCAATACTTGCAATGTCCTGCGGATTTAAAAGGCTTAAAGGACTTATGTTCCCGCCGGGAATGGTTGTGGCACCTACAGTAGAGAAACCCATAGATTGGGAATCGTAGGGAATTCCATCAATGATGTAAAGGGGATCATTTCCTGCTGCAATGCTGTTTTGCCCCCTAATGCGTACCTCGTAACCCCCGCTTGCAAGTCCGGTGGTTTGCACAATGTTTACTCCCTTCATCCTGCCCTGCATAGCAGCAAGCGGGTTGGAGACAGGCTGGTTCTCAATTTGGGCAGCGGTAATGCGCGCGATACTTCCTGTTTTCTCCCTATCGGAAACTTTGTAGTAGCCCGCATTGATCACCACAGCATCCAAAGCCTGGGCATCAACCTGCATCATAACATTTAGAATACTACCACTGCCAACTGCAACTTCCTGGGTTTTATAGCCCACATAGGTAAACACTAACGTATCGTTTGCAGAGGCACTAACGGAGTACCGCCCCTCCAGATCGCTGATGCTCCCCCGCGCGCTGTTTTTTACCAATACGTTGACGCCAACAAGCGGGTCCTCGCCATCGGTAATTATGCCACTAATGGTTTTTTGTGGCTGGTTCTGTGAAAAAGTAGGGGAGTTGTAGGCTAGGAAAAGGGCAAAAGATAGTGCATAGGCATAGCTTCGCCTGTAATTATTTTTCATAATTTTGCATTGGTTTAATTGGTTACTATTTTAAACTACTGGCCTGCTCCAACGGTCGTCGAAAACTGGGAGCGGGCTTTTTTTTGGTCCCCCCGGCCCCCGAAGGGGGAGAAGACCCTGTGTTTTTAGGTGGTTCCCCTGGCCCCCGAAGGGGGTGAGGAGTTTTTTTTGTGAGTCGTGAAGCGTGAGACGGTTTACATCCCTCTAAATCTCCCTTCAAAGGGAGACTTTTAATCCTTCTTCAATTCACGATCCTTATTATTCATAAGCAATATTTTTTTGGTTAAGAATTAGTTGCGAAGCTTCTTGGTGGAAGAAACAGTTGCCTTGAAGGAAAGTTGAGGGAAGATATAACGACCAAGCCCCATACAAAAGGGCGCGGAACTCAACTTACCGACTTGGGGTACTGGTATACCTGACAACGATAAGAGAGGCCGCACCCCGGGTTACGAGCCAATCTGCTTATCATCTCGTTGTCTAAAAATTACCAGTTTTCAAGTCGAGATTCAAAGCGAATGCTTCTAATTATTGCTATAGAAGAATCGCAAATTTATGTTATAAAAACAAATATAGTAAAAATAATTTAATCATGGTGATATATCACCATGATATTATTCATTGGATTTGCAAAATTGTTTTCCAAAGTTAAAAGTTATGGATAGTAAAGAGGTTTTGGAAATTTACATGAAAGAGTTTGCTCAGCATTTAAGCAAATTAAGAGAACAGAAATTTAAAACCATGGATAATATAGCTACTAATTCTTCCTATGACGCTAGTAACTATAATAAATATGAAAATGGTATAGGGAATCCAACTTTAGAAACAATATTAAAGATAGCTAGTCTACTTGAGATACCACCGAAGGAACTTTTTAATTTTGATTTTGATATAAGAAAACACAAGATAAAAATGTGATATACGCTGTTCATATTCCGTAGAGGATGTGTTTGGGTTATCTTGATATAAAGCCCTAAGATTTTTTCATTGAAGCATGGAATACAAATATTTTATTGGCAAAAATCGAAATTTTGGTTCCCAAGATTTGCAAACCGATAAACATATTTTTAAAACTGCTGATGATTATCCACCAATAGGATTGGGTGGTGATTTTGAAGGACCCTTTAAAAGTGTCCATGAATTAACCGAAAAATCAACCTTTTATTCCGAACTTAAAAAACAAAAGCCACGGACGGCAAGGAAACTAATTTATCCTGAATATATAAGAGAAGTTGAAAACTTCCTTTTATTGCGTAAAGGAAAGTCCTACAATAAAGAATTATTTAAGACGATACAACACGGATTAAAACCAGAATTTAAAAATGGACAGGTCCAAGGACTCCATTTTTATAATCCTAAAGACACTAAAATTTTAGAAATTTATCGTACAAATAATCGAGGAGTAATTTTTGCTAAAATATTGAAGCAAGATTTTAAAACAAAAGATTGGTATCAAAAAGAAACCACATTATTTCCTCTTCACTGGCATATTGGTAATTTGTTTAATGAATTGGATATTGCGTTTTTATATCGATTTTTAGTTCCAGAAACAAAAAATAAATATGGAGCAGTAACGCCTAGTGGAATAAAAGTTATTTTCGTTATTGTAAATGGAATAGGTAAAACGGTATATCCGCTAATTTAAAGATCTAAATTTCATTGTCTTATCGAAAGATTTTATTTGTTATATTTGATATTCTCCCTGGTTTAAAAATCCACTCTTATGGTTTTCGTTAATGGGTGGGTTTGCGTTTGTTTTATATTTATACCCATTATAGAAAAAAATGGTAATTAGTATTTTAAATTTGATGGATAAAGAATTAATATATCCGATATAAACAAATTACCCACAAGCTAAAAAACACACATAATATTAAATATGGCATGTAATAAAGACCATTCTGAAACTGATATTATAATTAATGAATTGCCCATAAATCAAGGTGGATTTGGAAGACATAAATGTGCGTCATGTGCATACGAAAAGGGATTAGAAAATGGCATAAATAGAAATTTGAATTTTAATCTTGAAAACTTCATCCAGGACCTAAATGAAAGTCAAAAAGGGTTAAGGCGACACAGAGATCCAGCAGAAGCTTATTCACTAGGATTCTTTCATGGACTGAGTGGAAAAGACAACCATACTGTAATTCGAGACAAAGATAAAATGGCAATTCAAATGAGAGATTTCGGTTTATATATGGTTGCAAAAGGAGCAGTTAATGCTACCTTTTCTGAAATGGGAGTGCCATATTCGCATGAAATGGCGATTGTTCATATTGCTCATGGTTTTGAAATTCTAATTAAATCAAGAATTGTTGAGGAACACCCTTTGCTTATTTTTAATAAAATACCAAAGGATACAGTAATTAAAGATATTCGCTTAGAAATAAGTGATTTGTTAGAACACGGCCAAACAATAATGTATTCTGAATTACCGCAACGATTATGGGCTACTACAGGTTATAAAATAGATGACATTGACCTTTACAATGAATTTGGAAAAATTAGAAATCAAATTATTCATCTTTTAATACCGTCAATTTCACTTTCTGATATCGCTTTAAAATTTGCTTTTACTGTAATTGAAAAAGCTGTAAATGATTGGTGGGATACTTCAATTTTAGAGTACGCAGTAGATTATGACGAAGAATATTATTTATATGCATTTGAGCAGTTGGCAAGATTAAATATTGAAATTAATTACAAGCTCAATAGTGATAAATCCTATTTTGAAAAGAAATAGATTAAAATTATTTGTTACTTTGTGGATCGTGTTTTTTATACTTAAAAATGAAGAAAAATAAATTAATAGCACCTTTTTTGAAATGGGTTGGCGGAAAAAGACAATTAATGCCTGCTATTAAAGAACTGATCCCGAAAAATTACACAGATTATTATGAGCCATTTATTGGTGGCGGAGCAGTTTTATTTGAACTTCAACCTAAAAATGCTGTGATAAATGACTTTAACGAAGAATTAATTAATGTTTATCAAACAATAAAAGAAAATCCTGAAGAATTAATATCTGATTTAAAAACTCACAAAAACGAATCCGACTATTTTTACGATTTAAGAGCATTAGATCGGGAGGATGATTTTGAGAATCTGTCCAATATAAAAAAAGCTTCACGAGTAATCTATTTAAACAAAACTTGTTATAATGGTCTTTATCGTGTAAATAACTCCGGAGAGTTTAATTCGCCATTCGGTAGATACAAAAATCCAAATATTGTAAATGAAACTACAATAAGAGCTGTTAGTAAATATTTAAACACAAATAAAATTACCATTCTCTATGGTGACTTTGAAGAAGCTTTAAAAGGAATCAAAAAAGGTTCTTTTGTGTATTTTGATCCACCTTACCATCCTGTATCCGCAAGTTCAAATTTTACAGGCTATGTACAAGGCGGATTTGATATGTATGAGCAAGTTAGGTTAAGAGATTTGTGTAATAAATTAAATGAGAAAGGAATTAATTTTTTGCTTTCAAATTCCGCTACACTATTCATAGAAGATTTATATAAAGACTATAAGATAAGTTATGTAAAAGCAAATCGTTCTATAAATTCAAATTCAAAAAAAAGAGGAGAAATAGACGAAGTTTTAATCTGTAACTATGAGTAATTCAAAAAATGACATTGCTTGGAAAAAGCTATTTGAAAAACACAAAATATCTGAAAAAGTAAATGCGAAAGGCTTTTATGAAATTAAAGCATCATCAATTAATGAGTTTAGAGAAGCTCGTTTAATGACAAAATTTGACTTTAAATCTCAATTACCAGAAATATTTTCTGATAATAACTTTTCTATACTTCCCATTTCTAGAGGCAGTTATGTAATTTCCGATTTTGACACATTTAAAGACTTTGAAAACAATGATACAGAAATAACAAAAATTGACTTTCCTAATTATTTAGAAAGTATCGATTACAACAATATCACAAGCGAATCTACTGCATTAAATTGTGCTTACGTTTCAGGTATAATTGAAGACTTTGTTCAGGATGAAGAGTTAAAACCAACTGTTAGTGGTAGAATGAGTTCGTTATCATTTGACTTTAACATTAATTCAAAAAAAACACTTTTAAACATTAATGTAAATAATTCGCAAATCGAAATTGACGGCGGTTATGAAGGTATAGAATCTTTGAACTTAATTGAAGCTAAAAATTCAATTTCAAAGGATTTTTTAATACGCCAAGTCTTCTATCCATATAAGCTATGGGAAAATAAGGTGTCTAAAAAAGTTAGACCATTATTTTTAACATATTCAAATGGATTTTTTCATTTTAAAGAATATGTATTTGAAGACCCAACACATTACAATTCTATAAAATTAATCCGTGAAAAGAAATATGCAATTAGAGATGGTGCAATAAATTTAGAACTTATACAAAAGACATTGAATCAAGTCAAAATTGTAAAAGAACCTGCAATTCCTTTTCCACAAGCAGACTCTTTTGAAAGAGTTATAAATTTATGCGAGCTATTAAATGAAAATAAAATCTTAAATCGAGAGTATATAACTGACAATTACGACTTTAATGTTAGACAAACAAATTATTATACTGATGCAGGAAGATATCTAGGTCTAATTGACAAAATGCAAGAAAATGGAGAAATTATTTACTTCTTAACTGAAAATGGGCAAAAACTTTTCAGTTTATCCATAATCGACAGACAACAAAAATTTATTGAAATAATTCTTTCACATTTAGTGTTTAATAAAGCTTTAAAGTTCTATTTAAAAAAAGGTGACTCACCAAATAAAGACGAAATAGTGGAAATAATGAAAGAATCTGATTTATACAATGTTAATTCTGAATCTACATTTAAAAGGCGTTCTTCGACAATTTCAAGTTGGATAAATTGGATTTTAGATCAAGTAGAAGAATAAAAGCCACCGAGCAACACCGGTAACGGTTGCACAACCCCATAATTTTTAAAAACCGAACTGATATAAGCCGCTTTAAGCGGCTTTGTTTTTTTGATTGGACTTGAGAATGAGCCAAATTTGGTGCTTTTAAAAAAAGCCATGCTACATTCTGGAGCACTGTTTTTGGCAAAAAACACAGAACAAGGCTTTCCGCCCCGCTCTTTGCGCGTTTTTGGATAAACTTGAGGTATTTCTTGAGGTTGTAGGCCATCGCCGAGAGGTGCATGCATTTGTTGGCCTGTTTAATGCCAATGGTATTGACCTTGCGAAGCCCCATAAACTCCTTGAGGGTTCCAAAGACAGGCTCCACGGTGCTTTGCCGTTTGCTTTTTAGATACCGACCAGTGGGGCTTTTTATTCTCGCTATGTTGCGTTCATATTCTTCCCGGTAAGCAGTGATATTGATCCGCTTCTCGTGGCTTTTACCTATACAGCTTTCCTTGATGGGACATCCCTTGCAAAAGGTGGTAGCCTATAGCAAGAAAAATATCAAATAAACCCATGCTGTCGGGCCTGCTGCAGTAGCTCCCTATCTTCGCCATCTTCCACTCCAAAAACTATTTTTAACTGCCGCTTCCGTTTTTCCAAGGCTCCTAGGGAAAAGGGCATGAGGGTTGGCAAATCCTTCATTTTGGTGCCTTGGGAGAGCTCATAGAGCAAATGCCGGTCCCATTTATCCAACAAATAGTCGTGGCTTATATACTTACGGATGGCCTGCAGTACGGTCTTGCTATAATAGGGTGGGTCCTGAAGCACCTCTATAAGTGCTGGCACCAAAGTTTCGGTGGCGATATCACTCTTTATTACAAACCCCTCGGGATTGATGTTCTTAAAAATATTCTGAATTCTATAATTGTCGTTAAAGGTAGTAGCCACAACAATTTTGGCCTGTGGATGCTTTTCTCGTATTTCCAATCCCAAATCCTCTCCAGACAGCATGCCAAGGGTGGGGGAAGGAGGTAATTTTATATCCAAAAAAACCAAATCCAAGGTTTTATGTGGATTGTACCTTTCCATTAAGTTTTGGGCCGCATCACAGGTGGTAGCCTCCGTGATAGAAAATTCCAATTCCTCTATGGCATTTGCAAGATGCAAGAGAGCATTGCGAAATGCTTCTATTATTAGCGGATGATCATCTATTATTAGCGTATTGTATGCTTTTGCTTCCATAATCAATATTTTAGTGGTATCCGTACACAGATTTTCGTTCCTTGGCCGGGTATTCCCTCAATAACACATGTGCCCCCCATTTTTTTGGTACGCGATTTAATGTTTTTTATTCCAATGCCGGTTTCCGCAAAACGTTTGGTATATCCAATACCATCATCTTCTATATACAGACTTAAAACCTGCTTGTTGGCCTTTAGTACCAATTTTACTTTTTTGGCTCTTGCATGCTGTACTATATTGTGCAGCGCCTCTTCCATTATTTTGTAAATATTGGTTTTTAAATAACTGTTTGTTCGTTCCCAGGTAGCTTCTTCCACAATTTTCAGCTCGGTTGAAAACTTACCTTGTTTTTCCCATTTTTTTACCAAGGCCCTTAAATTTTGGATATATTGGTTTTCGCTTATATAGAGTTCATTGCGCAAGTCGTGCGATATATCGCGTATTTCCTTTTCAATCTTTTGGAGTTCCCCTAAATATTCACGGTGTTTGATAATGGCAGCTGACTCGCCATCTATATTTAAAAATGCCCAGTTGATCCGTATTCCGAACAGCCGCGCCAAAATGCTGTCATGAAGGTCTTCCGAAATCCTTCGACGTTCCTCGAGCCTTCCTCTCACCAGATTTTCTTGCTGCTTTAAGGTGAGAAGATAGATTTTTTCATTTGCCTTTTGTTGCTCGCTTTCAAAAGCAAGGGCTTTGTTTTTAGCGCGTGCCCTGAAATTTGTAAAGAGCAACAATAAAATTATCACCACGGCTCCTGCACCGGCGGCAATAACTGCCTTATCCCGTGCCAAGCGTTTATTATCCTCTATATAACTGGCTGTTTCGTATTCTATACGGGTAAATTTATCGCGTACGACCCGTTCGGCACGGGTAAGGATTTTATTTAAGGCAATATGTTGGCTTAAATAGTCCTCCCTTTTTTTGCTATCGGCTCTGGCCAAAAGTTGTAGGGCGGTTAGGGCGTCCCGGTTCAGCTCCAATTCCTGTCCCAATTGGAGGGCCCAGCTAGCGTGGTGTACCGCTTGCGCACTGTCACCCTCTTGCAGATAGTATTCTGCCAAATGAATATGGCTCATAACAATACCCGCCCTGTTTTTAATGCTGTCGCGTAAATTAAGGGCGCGGCAGTAATCTGTAACCACATCATAATTTGCTTCTTTTAAAAAATAACTATACGCTCTGTTGTCTATAATGCGGGCATGTAAGGCAGGATCTTCCCTTAAGTATTCGTCTGCTTTTAAGGCAGTGTTGAATAAGGCTATGGCCGGTTCCTGATTTCCCATTTTTTGGAATAATACTCCCAAGTTGTTCTGGAGATCCAAAAGGTAAATACCGCCATCCCCGTGGCGCTCCAAATAGACCATAGCCTGCTTATAGTGGTCAAGCGCCATATTATATTCTTCCAAGTTTTCGTGGATTGCCCCAAGTAGGTTATGGCATAAATAGAGCTGCTTATATTTTTTTAGGGGAAGGAGCTGTGAAATCGCCTTATAAACCAAAACTTCACTTCCGGTATAATCCTTAATATGGGTCTTTATCAAAGCCATATTATAAAGCATTTTCGCCGCATAATACGGTTTGCTGTGCCGAAAATGCTGTAGCGCCTTTTCATAATGTAGATAGCTCTGTCCATAATCCTGCCATTGCATATAATGAATTCCATAATGCCAATAGCCCTCTCCCATATGGAGGGTGTCGCCCAGGTTCCTCGCAAGCAATAGGGCTTCTTCATTTACTTGCTTAAAAAAGGTGCTGTCCGTTGAATTTGCGAGCAAATATGCTATGTGTGTGTAGTAGTTCATTTTAACGCTATCGTTCTGTAAGGTTTTTACTTCTTCATAGGCCTGGTGCATTGCTGCAGGGACGTTTGTTTCTCTCGCTTTCTGAAGGAGCGAATCTATGGTTGTAATATTTGAAGCGGAGGAGTCCAAATTCCCGTTGCAGCTACTAAAAGCGATACAAAACAAACTTCCGGAAAGCAGTAGGTTTTTTAAAACGAAAGATTTCATGGCGGTGTAGATTGGAGCTATTCAAATGTAAGAAAAGCCTTTCCTTTTAGGAAAGACTTTTCGTTTAACTGCAACCTAATCAATCTTTATCGTTGTCTGGTCTTAGGCTTAAATCATCGCCCGTAGCCATAGGGCTATGGTCGCTGTTTTGAACCTGATCGACAAGATCGGTGGGGGTACAGGCATTCAAGCCTACCCCTAAAAGTAGGGTGAGTACTAAAATCTTGAATTTCATGATAAGAAAATTTAAGGGTATTGAATAAATGTTCTGCCCATCGCCCTGATGGGGTATATTCAATGGTGCACCTTGAAAAACCTGATATTCAGGCAGGAGAGCCACTTCCTTATCATAAAAATAAAGGGAGCTATTAGAACTACTTTTATTGGAGCTGGCTTACTTTGTGAAATGTATAATTTCAAGGGTGAAAAGCGACTTTATTAGGGTATGATTACATTATGTTACTGCCCTTTAGGGTATGGATAATTTCCAATTGGTGTGCATACGAAGTAGTGTAAGGAATAAATTGCTCGCATCCCTTCAACTTAAGAAATTTCTTGGTGTAGTGAATTCGGTAGATGTGGATGGCATTGACAATATAACTTTTATGGATACGCACAAATGGAAACCTCAATATCTCCTCAAAATACGAAAGGGAATTGAAAACGGTAAATTGCTCCCCGTCATTTAAATGTACGATTACATAATTATTGTCGGCCTTAATATACCAAATGGAGCCAGAACGTAAATATCGAATTTCCTTGGGGCAACTTATAGTTATTGGTTTGTCCTGCGCCAGCAACTTCTGCCTAATTTCGCCCAATACTGTTGTAATGGCTGCTATGGACAGTGGTTTTATAAGTACATCAAAGAATCCGTCTTTTAAGGCCCTATATGCTTTTCGATAACTGTTGGTAATCCCAACCCACATAACATTGTTGTTAATAGTCTCGGCTACAGGAATTAAGTCCAACTCCAAATCCACAAGAAAAACTTGTGGGTTGTAATGGTGTAGATAATGTGCTAGCTCAATAGGTTGGTCTGGAGGTTTTACTTCCACCACTTCCCATAGCGGAACAGTATCTTCACCTAATTGGTTTTTGATAGGATAGGCAGTTATGGATAATAGACGAAACAACCAGAAATATTTTTGATTGCATACTACTATCATTCCTACAAACTCGAGTTGGGTTTCTCCTTACTTATGGTAAGGCAATCCCCTAAAATTGCCACGAAATAATAAGTAGTTTTATTTTCCAAATCTTGCCATTCAGGTTTATGAAATCTAAAATGAAGTATTACCTGCATATTGTCGAAATTATGGAGAAAGAATTGACCGTAAGGGGAAATGCACCCCTCTATTCATTTTTGGACATACAGGATTGCCTTCAAATTTGCTATAGGAGGCTCCAAGAATTACGGGTTTTAGTAGTAAAACACGGTTTTGAAAACACCGCTGAGGAATGTCGTTTTTTTAAGGAAATAAAACCCAAGGTTTTCGGGAAACTTATTTTTTTTAGCAAACTCCTTGAATTTGAAATGCAAAAGCCCGAACATTCCCAAAAAGCACTACGTAAATATGTGGTTAAAAACATAGGATCCCTACGGCATATATTTATAGAGTATAAAGAGTTCCATCAATACATTCTATGCCACCGGAAGGATCGGGATAGGGAGTATTTTTGCCGTCCCGGTCGTCCCTACGTAACCGGAAGCCTCAGCTTGCCTTATTGTTCCGACCCCGTATTTTCTACCACTCAGGACTATCTCTCGGCCAAATTTACAGCACATACTTCTCTAATTGAATACTTATCGCAACAGTATATACAATCGAGTTGCGCAGCCGCCCAAAAAAGTCTTTTAAAATGGACGGGCCAAAAGGTAGATCTGGTGGAGCTGGTCTATGCCCTACAGGCCTCGGGCCTAATCAATAACGGCAATGTGGGGATCAAGGACCTTGCAACCGCCCTGGAACAATTGTTTAATGTGGAGGTGGGCGATTACTATAGAATTTTTCTAGAAATACGAATGCGGAAATCCAATCAGTCCAAACTTCTCGACTTCCTAAAGACCAGCCTCCATAACCGGATAATCGAGGTGGATGGATAGCCAATGCAACCCGAACGGGTTTTGAAAGACTAAGGCAAAACCTCCTTCCCCTCTCTGGAAGGAATATATCAAATCTTTATATTCTTCCATTCATATTTTAGTCCCAGTGCAAACCACCTGGCAGGCATAGGTACGGCGCCCGCTTCATTGTAAGAAGTGTTAAATAGATTGGTTATCTCTGAGTATAACAGAAAATCTTGCCATTGGTAATTTATACGAATATCCAATACGTTATAGGCGCTGGCAAGTTCACGCTTAAGCAGCCTATTTAAAACGTTTAATGAAAAATCGTGCTTCCGGTAATACAGACCTGCAACAAACTGATGCTTTAAGGATTCTAAGGTGTATTTGGATTGGGTTTGCGCTGAGGTCTCCAGACGGGGGTGCAAATAATTATAGCTAGCCGTATAACCGAAAGATTGCGTGCCGTTCAGCTGAAACTCCTGTTGCACTCTTACATATAGGCCGTGCACTTTGTTTTTTCCGAAATTGGTTGGGGAATAAGGGTCGGAGGGATTGTCCCTTACCCAATCAATAAAATCGGAAATGCTGCGATAAAAATAACCTGCTTTAATACTGCTGTTTCCCTTTCTGTACTGGATATTGCCTTCATAGCTCCAGGCGTTTTCTGGCTGGAGAAACTCATTGCCCACATTCCCGGGGCGTTGCTCTAAATATAGATCGGTAAAGGAGGGAATCCGCTGTCCCGAGCCAATGCTTGTAGAAAACCTCCAATGGGCATTGATAAGATATGCCAAATCCATTCCTGGGTACACCTGCACCCCGTAATCTGTGTTGTAATTGGCATAAAGGCCAATTGTGCCCCTAATTTTCTCTCCCAGCCGGCTACTCAATTCCCCATAGGCGCCGTGATTGTTGCGATTGTGTTTTCCAATATTCGAACTATTGATGGTTTCCAATCTGGACTCCACACCCAAACCGATGGTTCCGATTTTTGTAACAAGCCTACTATTTAATTCCAGCATCAGCGCGTTGGTGTAATGTAGGGATCGGCCTTTGCTCAGATCGTCTTTATAAAAACGGTAATCGTCTTCGCCATAACGGTTACTTATTCTTGGTGAAATGGTAAGCTTGCCAAAGCTGTGTTTTGAGGAAAGAGAGAATACTGAGGATTCAACCAATTCTTCCGAATTCAAATCGTGGGGTGCAGCGTAGAAGCCGTTAGCTCCAAATAGGCTACGCGCGTAGCCCGCCATAGCCTGTAGGCTGTTGTTAGTGTTGAAGTGATAGTTTCCATCATAAAAAAGCTTGGTAATCTGGGCTGCCGAATTGTAGCGCTGGCCATTATAATTGCTTTGGCCAAGTGCCAGAAGCTGGCTTTGTTTTTCCGATCCAAGGATTGCTGTAGCCTCAACCGATCCTCCCGCGTAAATCCCCGACCCGTCGCCCTCTTCCTTACTCTTAAAGGAACTGCCTGTTTTAACATCTGCAATTAGGGTGGAATGGCTTTCTTTTTTGGTAACTATATTTATGGCCCCAGTAAGTGCATTGATTCCATACACCCGGGCTGCGGCACCTCTTAGCACTTCAATATGGTCTATGGCGCTTAAGGGCAAGGGGATGTTCATCATATTATGTGCAGACTGGGCGTCAAGCATCTTTACGCCGTTAATAAGCACTAAGGTTTGCTCGGAAGTTCCCCCGTCGATAGAAATGTCTGCCTGCGCTCCAAATGGTCCCCGCTGTCGGATATCCACCCCGCTTATATAGGACAAAACCTCGTTGAGCGATTTGGCGGGAAGGGCCTCAAGCTGCTTTTGGGTGATAAGCTGAATGTCCCGGGTAACTTTACTGAATGGGGTCTCCAGCCGGTTGCCCTGAATAACGATTTCCTCCAACTCGCTGCGCGGTACACTTGGGTCCGTAAGGGTGTCCTGCTGTTGTGCCCATGCGGTTATAGACACTGTAGTTAGGAGAGCGAAGAGGGTTGTTCTTTTTTTCATAAACAAATTTTTAAAACGTTGCCAAACTAAATTTGGGCGCAAAGGTTTGGATTAAAGTATTAATTTTGGTAGTCCGCAATTGAAATAATGGGTAGTCCGGTTAAAGTACATTTTGAATCCTTAATTAAAATAGATCGCCTAAAAAAGGAGCCGGTCTATATGCAGTTTGTTTATCAGTTTATCCATGCCGTAAAAAGCCATATTCTTGAAAACAACGACCGGCTTCCGGGCAGTAGAAAAATAGCGGAAGAACTACAGGTGCACCGAAAAACCATTGTAGCGGCCTTATGGGAACTGCAGGAGCAAGGGTGGATAAAGACGATTCCCGGCATTGGTACCTTTGTAACTAATCCTGAGGCGCTGGCCGCCACCCAAAACGTGAGGGCAGCTAAGCATCCTCCGCTGCAAGCTATATATGATTTCCGGAAGGATTTTATTTTGGATACTCCTTTGGAGAACAATCTGGAAGCCTATTCTTTTACGGCCGGAACTCCGGATTATCGTGTGATAAAGGCTGAGGAATTGGTTCGTTTTTACCCCGCTCCCGCGCGATTGCATCGCGTGGTCTCCCAAGCTTTAATGTAGTGACAGTACTAACTGTTCTTGTTTCGATATGATTTAGGAGCCTTTGTTTTCCTGATATTAAGAAATAACAATATCTTTAGAACATGAGTCGCAACTACAAGTTTCATAATCCAGAAGGTCTTTATTTTGTGAGCTTTGCAGTTGTAGAATGGCTTGATGTTTTAATCGCAATGAGTACAAGAACATCCTATTGCATAGTCTTTCGTTTTGCCAGAAGCAGAAAGGGATGGAGATAATAGCGTGGTGCATTATGACAAACCACGTCCACTTGATTTTTAGAGGCATAAAAAGACAGCATCCGTCTTTGCTATTGGGGATTTCAAGCGTTTTACAAGTAAGGCAGTCGTGAAAGCCATAGAGAAACCCCCTCGAGAGAGTAGAAAAGAATTTTTGCTGGACCAATTTAGAAGAGCTGCTGCAAAATCATCCAATGTGAAAGAGTTTCAGTTTTGGAGGCACGAAAATAAGCCTATCGAGCTGTGGAGCAATAAGGTTATATGGGAGAAGGTCAACTATGTCCACAATAATCCCGTTGTGGCCGGATTGGTCTATAGGGCGCAAGACTATGTTTATAGCAGCGCTTCGGATTATGCTGTTGAAAAGGGAGTGTTGGACGATGTTGTGGTGTTTCGGTATTATGGTTCAATTAGGAATTGAGAATTGGAAAATTTGATTAAAATTGGGCAAGGAACGCGATGCAATCGCGCACCAGCGGGGGAATACACATGGCGACACTTCCTATTTTAGGGATCAATTGAGCAATTATCTAAACCTGACCAGAAAATTTCACCTTTCCAGAAATTTTTTATTGCCCATAGCGGGAATAGAGCGGGCACTGTCCATTTTATCACGTTTACTGATAAATCCTGGCGACATCGTCTTGGTAGAAGAACTTAGTTATTTCCTGCCGAACATGATCTTTAACCAGGCAGGTGCCAAGATGAAGACCATCCCCGTGGACGCAGAGGGAATGGACATAGATTATATTCAAAATAATTATAAACCCGGGGAGATACGGTTGGTCTATATAAATTCAAGATGCCAATATCCCACGACCGTCAGTTTATCTGAAGCTCGTAAAAAGAAGTTGGTGGCTTTGGCAGAACGATATAATTTTATTGTGATTGAAGATGATACTGATTTTGAGTTTTCCCTTGATAAGCATAAAAAGGAATCCTTATTCAGTTTAAATGCGGGCCATCGTGTGATTTACCTGGGTGGTTTCGGAAGTTTCCTACACCCCGGTTTTCAAATGAATTTTATAATTGCGCCGCCGGATTTGTTGCGGGAGGGAGCCAAATATTTAAATGTCTTCGGAAAACCGGATCTGATTATGGAAAAGGCCTTGGGAGATATTATTCACCAAGGCGACATCCATCGATATCAAAGAAAGTCCAAAAAAATAATTGCGGAAAGAAAGGAACTGTTTGCACAATTGCTGAACAGGTATTTTAAACACCGGATTGCTTTAACAATTGCCCCCACCGGGTTGGCATTTTGGGTTCAGTTCCCCGACTTCTTCCCACTGAAGGATTTACAAAGGAAAGCAAGGAAAAAGGGATTGGTGCTGCCAAGCGTTTGTCTTTATCAAAAGCGCAATTTAACTGCATTGCGATTGGGATTTGCCCATTTAAGCCCCCAGGAAATGGATACTGCCGTCAGATTGCTTAGTGAGGCTTACTATGAAGTGGTAGCGAATATGGCTTAGGTTGCTGATAATATTTGGCAATTTGAATATCTGCTGGGTTTCGTCCTATAAGATTTTCAATCGAAACGTATAGGGCAGAATGAGTAAGAATATTAGAAAACCAGGTAAGGTTAATAAATGAAAAACTTAAACATTTTGTATAGAGATTGGGCTTGGTGAGGGTTTAAATTCATCAACCTAGAGCCAATCTTTTTAAACCTTCCAAGCCCAAAATCCTGCTAGCTATTTCATCCTCATTTTATAAAAGAATTCAAAAAACCCTAGACTTTGTAGCTGTTACGCAACTATCTAAAACCGACAAAACTACTCTTTTATAATTTTAATTGTGTGGGTTTCCATATTGTCTTCCACTTGAAGTATGTATATCCCATTCTTTAGGAAGGAAAGGTCTAGCTGTGTTTGTAAAGCATTGATATTTTTACTCAAGAGTTGTTGCCCACCCGTACTGTATATTCTTACGTCTTTTATAGTCTTTTTATTTCTTAAATTAAGCGTATGGGTTACAGGGTTTGGATAAACTTGCACGGTAGTTTTCTCAGCGGGATTATTGCCCATACCCAAAGCCTGCAAGTCGATGGTATATTTTATTAATCCCAGATCTATACTCCCTATATAAACCTCGGCACTTTCTTCCTCGAATTTTACGGTGGCGTCAACAGCGGTAATCTGTAAGAGTTCTTCATTTGCAATAGCCTCCCATGTTTGTCCCCCATCCAGAGAATAAACAATCGTAAATTGTGAAACGTCAGAATCAAATACAATTCCCACTAGATGCGCATCTACAAACTCTGAATGGAATGTTCTATGGACCAGGCCATCATAAATTTTAGACCAGGTTGCTCCCCCATTTAAGGATGTGAAGATGCCTCGATTGGTAGAAAGTGTTACTTGGTCTTCGTTTAAAGGATTTGAAGCCAGATGGATAATTAAATCAGTTCCGGGGAGCAGTTCTTCCAAGCCCGTGCTGGAATTTGCCCAACTTAGCCCTCCGTCTTCAGTTTTATAAATATTTGTTCCTATAGAGATTAGTGCCTTATCCACATCATTTTCATAAAAATATATACCTTTTATCAAACCCGTTTCTGGAACTGTGATGGCCGTATTGGTAATATTGTTTGGATCGCTTATATCAGCTTTCCAAAATTCAATTTCTCCCATATTATTGGATAGGGAATACCAAACTTCATTTGGGGTATGTGGATCCACTTTTAAGGCATCCACATAGTTCATATAAGTATTGTAAATTTGAAATTTATTTTGTCCATGGTCATTACTAACTTCTAGGTCTGCTCCAAACCAACCGCTACTAAAGGTAAAGACTCGCCCCTCAGTGGTCGTATCTACAAACAAAGCAGGGGCATCGCCTTGGGTATAGGCATCCAAGGGAACAAGATCAAATGCTTCTTCGGTCTGGGTGGCTAGATTCCGATGTACAAAGCCATATTGCACTCCGTAATATAAGTGCATATCGCTCTGCGCAAATAGACCTATTGAGCCGGTTGATCTAAAATACTTATTTTTTTTCCACGTTATAGTAGCCCCACCATCTTCAGAAAACATTGGAAAGTAATCACTATTGATAAAAACTTCCTCCTCATTAAATGGATTAAAGGAAAGATTCCATCCTGAATAGTAAGTATGGACATCGATGGGCTCATAAACATAATGTTCCCAACTTGTTCCGTTATCATTCGAAACAACTATTTCATTCTCTTCCAGTACAATGATATGACCTTCTGTAATAGGATTAAACGCTATTACATTGATATTGTTTAAGCTTCCTTCCGTCCAGGTTAAAGGAATCGCATTCCAGGTTTCTCCCCCGTCGTATGAACGATAAAGGTTTTCTGGGCTGTTGCCGAAGCTTATTCCTGTGGCTACATATATTTCGTCAATATTGAAGGGGTTGAAAGCTATGGGGTGTAAAATAATATTTTCCAACTTCAGGTTCCAAGTTTGACCGGCATCTGTGGAAGTCAATAAACCCCCTTCTACCCCATTTGGCCCAAACCCTCTGGTTAATATAAGATGTTGGGGATTCTGTGGATTAATTGCAATATTATTTAGAGAGACCCCATCATAGTCACTTTTAGAATAAACTTGATCCCAGGTTTGGCCACCATCCGTGGTATAATAGGTTATTTCATCGGTGCCAAATTCAAGAACGGCATTCATTAATATAATGTCGGAATTTTGGGGATAGATAGCGTATGACTGGATATATTTTACATTGGCACTATTGGGAATTTCTATTTCTTTGATTATAGCATTTGTGCTCAGATCTAAAATGAGGATACTGTTGTCAGCCGAGTCGCGATTGTATTTTACGAAACTCAATGCCATATTATTATTTGTCATTCTCAGGTTTTGAAATTCATTGGCGTCCTGATATCGCATCGAGAATAATACATGCCAAGTCTCTCCGTTATCTTCCGACCGTAAAATGTGGTTATTCATAGAAGTGGCAAATAGTCTATTTTCCACAGTAGGATGGTATGTAATATTAAATATCCTACCATAATCTTCAGACCCCACAAAATCCAATTGGGCATATAAGGGGATAGTGGCATTAAAAAACAGCGGTAAAACTAAAAAGAGAGTAAAAAGATTTTTCATGGTTTACTGGTTATAAAATTAATTGCAGCGCTAAAGTGTAAAATCAAATTGAATTTCACATAGAAGACCACACGAATTAATAGGACATGGGAAAATAAATAATGGGACAACCAGATATTTAGATATGGGAGAGATACGGAAATAGTTCGGCCGTTTCTTGAAGCCCCATTTTTTTTGCGATACGCTCTTTTCTTTTTCTGCAGGCATCTGGGGTAATATTCAACAGCGATGAAATTTCCTTGATGGATAGATTCATGTACAAATAGGATAAAAAACGTATATCATTCACATTGAGATTTTCGTGTTTTTCCCGCAGCGAGCTCAAAAAACCGTGATTGGTTTCTTCAAAATGTATAAGAAAATCATCTTTGGTTTTATCCTTTTTGATTTGTTTGTTTAAAATGGCCACATACTTTCTGACTTCAGGTTTGTTTGATAAATCTACTTGCTCTTTGATGTTCTGTACCACTTCCTGCAATACTTCATTTCTATTGGACATATTTAATGCCTTAACCGCCAATGTCCTGTTTTTTGCTTCCAGTTCACTTTCCAGTTCCAGCATTTTAATTTTTTGATTTCTTTCAGCAATTATCTTTTTTTGCTTATCTCTAATGTGGGCATTTCTCCAGGTCCAAACAATCACTAGAATTATAAATACAATTGCACTGAATGAAGCATAGAGCATTTTACGTTCTGCTTCATAATTTTTGGTTTTCTCTATCATTTCAATTTCATAATTCCTCATGGCGAACTTTACACGGTTTGCCTCAAACTGGCTACTGCTCTTTAGATGGTATAGACTATCCTTGAGAATTATGACCGTATCTTTGTATTTATTGGCCAATTCGTACTTTTTTTCCCTATAATTAAGATTTGAAAGATGTTGGAATATATTTATTTGCGTGTCCAAACTATTATGGGGACTTTGGGCCAAGGCGGCAAACTCTTCTGCTTTTTTTATATTCGCTTCGCTTAACGCTATTTTGGATAGTAAAAGCAGTCCGGATGCTTTTTGTTCTATAAATTCCAAAGTGGTCAACTCAGGTATTAAACGCAATAATTCTTCCTTAACGTTTTTGCGTTCATCACTTAAATAATAATTTTCGGCCAATGCATATCGCCCCTGCAATAATACATTTTGATGGTTTTGAAGAAGCGGCAGCGCCTTCTGCAAATACGCCCTTGCATCCTCGAGTCGGCCTGCGCTATTGAGTGCCAGTCCTAAATTGACGGCATAAAGACCCATCTTAAAACTGTCGGTGTTTTTATGGGCAAGGGTATAAGCTTTTAAAAAATACTTTTCTGCCTCTGCAAGATTGTTTTCTTGATAGAAGAGAATCCCGATATTATTGAGAACGACCATTTCCTGGGTTGTATCCAAATAACTAAGGGCAATATCATAGGCCAGAAGGTAATTTTCGAGGGCTTCCCCATAATCGGAAAGTTTATAGTAGTTTGCTCCAATATTGTTTAACGTCAAGAATAATTCTTTGTGCCATCCTTTTTCCTGGGCGATTTTCTGAACCTTGGTAAGTATTTCCAGAGATTTGGCATGCTTATTTTGATGCATCGCTTCAATAGCTTGCTGTATAAGTATATCACATTCGGGTCGTGTTTCCTCTTGTGCATTTATAATTAGAAATAAAAAAATTAGTAGCGACTTCATTGGGGAAACTTTTAATAGTGGATCACATATATTAATTAGGGCACAAATTATTATAAAAATGTGAATAGTATAAAAAAGTGCTTGGAAATAAATATGCTATAATCACTTACTTAAACCTTGCATTAATTCCATAATATAAATCGTTCCTGATTTATTCAGTCTAATGATTACAGCATTCTCTCCGTGCAGCTGGGCACTTCTGGAGGGCTTCCAAGACCTGCGCACTACATTCCCTCTTCCTTTCATTTTTATGGAAACTTAGCATTTTAAACGGGATTGTTGTCATGGAATTCTTATATTTTCACCTCTCAAAAAAAACCTTGCTTTCTCCAATGGATATTACTAAAAAATGCTTTCTCATTTTCATTTTATTTTGTGCTGCTGGCTATGGCCAAGTTGAAAGTAAATCGGAATGCAATGCAATGATAGAAAAGGGGATTGCGCTTATGTTTGAGAAAAAACATGTACAGTCGCTCGAGATTTTGTTGGAAGCAACCGCAATTGCCCAAAAGAATGATTGGAGCCAGCAGGAGTTTCGCGCCGTTCTCAATACGGGTTCCAACTACTACCTTATGTCCGATTTTGGAGAGGCCCTTGAATTCTATTTAAAAGCATATGAAATAGCTATAGAACATCTCCAAACTAAAGACGAATTAACTGTCTTGAATAATATTGGCATTCTCTATTTTCAAGAGTCAAACTTGCCCAAGGCTAGAGATTATTTTTTAAAGGCATATGAGCTTAGTAGCACTGATATAAACAGCAATAAGCATGGGTATTACGCCATAAATCTCGCGCTGGTTTCCAATAAAATGAATAAGGCGGAGGATGCGAGTAGATATATTCAGGAAGCCCTTCCTCTGGTTAGGGACCAGCCCGAAATAGAAATTATGGCCAAAATGGCCTTGGCGGAAAATCTTTTTATAAAATCGAATTACGACCAGGCTCGGGAAAGGGCTTTAACCCTCCTCCCCCAGTTGGTGGGTGATGCCCACGCCGATAATAGGGTATTCGTTCTCCTGCTTATCGCCCAAATTTATGAGAGGCAACAAAATTATCAACTTGCCCTACAATATGCAAGGCGAGCAAGGGCTGCCTCCAAATCGTTGGAAAATAGGGAAGATGTCTATGAGGCGCTTTCCAAGGCCTATATATCGTTACGGGACTATGACAGTGCCTTACGTTATAAGGACAGTGTTATTATGGCCCGAGACACACTGCAGAAAATACGCAACATTACGCTCTATGAAAACAATAAAATAAAGTTTGAAATTCAGAATTACGCCCATCAATTAAGTGAAAGCCAACTGCTTTTGCAAAAGGAAAGGCGTTTTTTCTACAGCGTTGTGGTTTTCGGACTTCTGCTTTTTGTTTTGGCCCTTTGGATATTTCGAAACCATATTACAAAACAAAAGCAAAGAAAAAAAATTACCGAACTTGAACTGGAGCAGGAAAAGTCGAAACGTCTGCTGGCGGAAAAGCAAATACGGGAGCGGGAAATCGGGATAAAACTGGAGCAGCAGCGATTAAAAAATGAATTGGACTTAAAAAACAGAAAGCTTACTTCAAAGGCGGTCTATCTTTCCAGCCGCAACGAATTGATTGAGGAAATTGTAGAAACCCTCTCCGCCAATGCACAGGTAAAGGCACAACCCGAATTGCTCTCGCAGCTAAAGGCCCTGAGCAAACATCTTAAAAACAATCCCCAATTCGACAGTTTTTTCAGTCATTTTGAAGAGGTAAATCCTGGATTTTCTACTCGGCTTTTGGCCTTGCATCCCAACCTCACCCAACAGGATGTGCGGTTTATAATGTATCTCTACATGAATTTGGGAAATAATGAAATAGCATCTCTTTTAAACATTACGCCCCAATCCTGTAGAAAAAGAAAGGAGCGAATTTCCAAAAAGCTTGACCTTGGTGACGGGAAGTCATTAGCCGTTTATATTACCACAATCTAGGGGGCTGTCACAAATTTATACGGTCCCTGTCACAAAATGTCACGCCTGTTTCCTGCCTGTCCTTCTCGCAACTTTCTATTTTTACGGGTATAACCAAAATACATTTTTATGAAAAAGACCATTATTCTTTTTGTGTTCCTTCTTATTGCCGTAGGACCTTCGGCTATGTCGCAGCTTAGTTTTGAGGCCCATGACGATTACGGACAGCTTTACGACATTTTATTTGATTCAAATCAGGAAAACACCCTATATGCCAGAACAGTGGGAAACCATATTGTTAAATCGAGCGATAGTGGCGATACTTGGCAGATTCTTTATAGCGATCCTATGGTGCAGTATTGCACCTTAAGGGACCTTCGCCTTATCAATAACTCAGAAAGCCTGAGTTTTATAGTAAAGGCTGAAGGTACGGCCTATAATAAAGTTGTAGTATTGAACCTTACCGATGGAACGGTGCAAAAGGAATATAATGTTCCCAATCCACAGGAATCCGATATTTTAATTGCGAGTTACGATATCTATAGTCCTAACAACGATATTGCTCTTCTGCATACTACTTATACTATAAATTTCGGGTTTACGAATGAAGTGTTTTTAACTCTCGATGGCGGCGCCACTTGGAGAAGTATTTATTTTAGTCCCGATTACAGGGATATATCAATAAACAATGTAGCTATTTCTCCCAATAACCCTGACAAACTATTTCTTATGAGAGGGGTTTCGCCGGGGAGCGACATGGGGGGTCTGTTTGTCAGTGAGGATGGCGGTACCACCTGGGACGAAAAAATTCCAGGAAATACCTATAGTGCTATAGCATTCAACCCAGACAACAGCAATGATATTCTTTTAGGGACTTTTTATGGCTATGGTACCCACCAGGAGAATCTTTATCGCTCACAAGATGGTGGCGACACTTGGAATGTGGTCCCGTTAACCTATACTAGTATGTCCAACGACAACATCAATTTTATTAAATTTAATCCTACAAACCCTGCCAATATTGTGGTATTGGAAGAAAATGAAATAATTGTAACGCAGGACGATGGCCTTACCTGGGAGCATCAAGTTTATACTGCTATCGATCCTGAGGATTATTATTATGGATTGTCTGTTTCCTTCAATCCTTTTGAGGCCAACGATGTAATAATAACAACCGATTTTTACCCCTTCCGTTCGCTGGACGGGGGTATTACCCTTTCTAAACTTTCCAATCGTTTTGTAAATAGTACGGGTAGGATTGACGCCCATTTTGAGTCGGGTGGAAATCATTTGTACTATGGTCTCAGAAATGGGTTTATCCATAAGGACTTGGATAGCAACTCCGAAACTGGATACCGCATGAGGCCCCTCAACAATACCTTTGGGGCAACCACCTTCCCGTATGCCGATGTGGAAGTGGAAGGAAGAATCTTTAACAGCAGTCGCTTTGGAATGAATTCAGTATTGGAAATGAGTACGGACCATGGCGCCAATTATATATCCCTTTACAGCAGTATGATGTTCTTGAACATTTATACTCTGGCTACCGATCCTAGCAATACCGACCTAATTTGGTTTTCATTTGGAGAAATGGCCTATAAAGTTGACGTTACGGATGTTTCCATGCCGATTATAACCGAAGTAAACCTGCCGTCAACCAATCTGTTATATGGAATCATAATTGATCCAATGGATTCGGATAGGATAACCATTACCCAAGGAACCGCGGTCTATAGTTCTACGGATGGAGGGGCCACGTGGGAAAACACCTCCTCCGGCCTGGAAACCTTGGTTGAGGGGCAGGATATGATTTTAGATGCCAAAAGAAATCCGTTAGACCCAAACGAATATCTCTTAGCTACCACCAAGGGGATTTATCTTTCAACAAATAAAGGACAAAATTGGGTGCGGACTTTTGAGGAGTTTGTGGACAAAGTAGATTTTTCCAATATTACCTCGGGTCATATAGTAGCTCGTAACCATTACTCCGATGGCTTTTTATATCCGCGGGCCAATTCTAGAATTATTTATTCAACCGATGCGGGTCAAAACTGGGAAGTTATTTCCGGGGAGGCGTTGGAGTATATCAATTCAAGTAGTTCCATAGTACGTTTTTATGAAGATAATGCCGATGTGTTTTATGGAACTTTTGATACGGGGTTGGTGCGCTACAATATTGATTTGAGCACCCTTGATGTGGCCCAATCCCAATTAAAGGATGCTATTGCCATCTACCCAAACCCTGCCAGCACTAACTTATGGATTACTGCTGCAGACCTACAAATCCAGGATGTGAAAATTTATAACATCAAAGGACAGCTAGTAATTGAAGTATCGGAGAATATGGAACAAATTGACATCTCCTCATTGAATAGTGGGGTTTATTTAATAAAAATAGAGACCGCCAAGCAGACATTTTTCAAGCGATTATTAAAAAAATAAGAACCTAAAAATAAGAACATATGAAAGATTTAATCAAATCCATTCCCTTAACCATCATTGGATTGATGTGTATGGGAAACGTAGGCTTTGCCCAATTTACGCAAGAAGCTAAAATAGTAAGTGAAAATCGTGAGTCGCGTGCAGAATACGGCACTTCGGTGGCTATCCTCGACAGTTATGCTGTAGTTGGAACGTCCAGGGAGAATGTTGCTTCGGGGGCGGCATATATTTATCAAAAAGATACAAATGGCGAATGGTCCTACCTTCAAAGTTTTACTGCCCCGGATCCCAATATGGGGGCCGAATACGGAGGAGGGGCGAAACTGACCGACGATCTCATGGTTATTGCCGCGGGCAGGGCGGACGTTGGCGGCTTGGAACGGGCTGGGGCCTTATATGTTTATCAACGCAATGGCTCTTCCTGGGAATATGACACTAAACTTATAGCCAGCGATTTTAGCGCAGATGCAAAGATGGGTATGAACCCTACTTCGCTCGATATGGAGGGTGCTACCATTGTAGTAGGGGCGCCAGGAGAAACCTCATGGACTGGTAGCGTGTATGTATTTGAAAAATCTGGCGGAAATTGGAGCGAGGTCCAGAAAATATTGAGTCCAAATCCACAGCAAAATGATATTTTTGGAATAGGGGTATCCTTAGATGGGGATTATATGGTGATAGGCGCCAGTGAGGAAGACAATACCAAGGGAGCAGCCCATATATACCTGAGGAATAGCAGTGGGGTGTGGGAGCACCAGCAGCGAATAACTGCCTCTGACGCCATGGGGCAAGCTTATTTCGGTACTTCAGTAGCTATATCCAATACAAGTATCGCAATAGGTGCCTACGGGCACGCCGGGGGCGCGGGCGCAACCTATATTTTTGAGGATGACGGGTCGGGCAACTGGATAGAAACCCAGAAAATCACCGCTTCTACGCCCTCCATTGAGGCTAATTTTGGGTGGAATTGTTTGCTTCAGGACAATCATCTAATTGTTAGCGCTCCTCACCCTTATGGTGTGGAAAAAGGAGAGGTTTATGTATATGAAAGGGTTGGTGGTTCATTTACCGAAATTCAAAAGGTGGAAAGTCTAGACCTCGCCCCCGAGGATTTTTATGGATGGAATATCGAGATGGATTCAAATCAATTGATTATAGGCGCGCCGTGGGAAGATGAGGATGCAAATGGAGGAGACCCTGTGGATCGTGCAGGCTCCGCATATATTTTTAAAAACCCCTTATTGGCCCTTAATGACTTTCAGGACAATACGGAATTCCGCATATATCCCGTTCCAACCAGTAGGAACTTAACTATAGAAGCAAGTGGTACTATAAATAACCTAAGCCTTGTAAACCAATTGGGAGCTGTACTTATGGAAAAAAAGGTTATAGCCGCAACGCAGCATACACTTGATCTTTCCCAATATGCACGAGGAATCTATTTCTTGAACATTGGAATGGACAACGGTCAAACGGTAGTGAAAAAGATTGTTGTAGAATAAATTGAAATTTTTTCCTAGGATTGTTACCCCTTAAGAATTTTCTTGAGGGGTTTTGTTTTCCATCCTTTATTGGCGCATTTTCATTTCATCTAGGGAGGGCCAGTTGTCCTTAATTGGATTATGAGCAACTGTATGTAGCAAATATTACCACTTTTTTACCTGGAAAAAAAGGAAACAATCCGGAACCACATTCCATACTTCGGCATCGTTTTTTTGCTAATTCCCATTCAATAATTATGTCTTTTTTCGGATATAAGTTAACTTCACAACCTTTTTAGGTTTATGAAAGTAATCTCTATATTCTTATTTCTCCTTTTCGGCCCTTTTTTGCTGGCCCAGAGTACAGCAGAATTGGACAGTCTTTTGCTGCAGGGAATAAATGCGAGAAGTAATAAGGAATATTCCCGATCATTGGAATTATTGACCAAAGTACGCACGGTTGCCGAAGAAAACCAATGGCATAAGCAGCAGTTTTTGGCCATCAACAACATAGGGGCCAATTATTATTCCATGTTGGATTACGGGGAGGCACTGGACAACTATCTGGAGGCCTATACCATAGCCTTAAAATACTTGGATGGAAATGAAGAGATGATTGTGCTTAACAACATTGCAATTCTCTATAGTAAGGAAGGCGACTTCCAAAAGGCAGAAGAGTATTTCTCCAAGGCCTATGTATTGGCCAAAGAACATAAGGAAAAAGTGAAAATTGGGTTATATGCCGTGAATCTTGGGATCGTATCCAATCAACAGGATAAAATAGAGCAGGCCGCTACCTATTTGGCAGAGGCAAAGGAAATGCTGAAAGAGGAGCCTTCCCTGGCTATTTTGGTAGAAATAGCCTTGGCCGAGAACCATTACAAACGGGGAGAGCTCCCCGCTGCAAAAGCCCTGGCAGAAAAAATACTGCCAGAATTGGATGCCATTGCCTTTAGTGAAGAGCGGATTTCCATATTGGTATTGCTTTCCAATATTGCGGCAGATATGGGAGACATAAGTCAGGCCATTGAATATGCACAGGCTGCACTAAAGGCTGCTGTAAATCCTGAACATCAAATAAGCGCTTATGGGCAATTGGCTGAGGTATATATTAAAAATGGAGCATACGATAAGGCCCTAACAGCAAAGGATTCCATTATTTCCCTCACCGAATCGCTAAACCAACTGAAAAATGGCCGATTGTTTGAAACCAACCGGGTAAAGTTTGAAATTGCCGATTATAGAAGAGAATTGCAACAGAGCCGGGAACTGCGGCAAAAGGAACGCACAACCCTATACAGCCTTTTGGGTATTTTCTTTTTGTGTATTTTGCTAATTGCCTGGGCCTTGTACAACAGCTATATAAAAAATAAGCAGCGAAAAAGATTGCATCAACAGAATAGGGAATTTATAGAATTGGAACTTCAGAAAAAAGAAAGTGACAACCTCCTGCTCGAAAAGCAATTGCACGCCAAGGAGGCGGTAGCTATGCTGGAGCAGGAACGCCTAAAGAATGAAATAGAAAATAGAAATAGGAAGTTAGCGGCAAAGGCCCTTCAAATTTCGGGGCGCAATGAATTGATAAAGGAGGTTATCAACAGCTTGACCCACCAATCTGAAGTTGCGCGCAATGCATTTTTATCCACTAAAATAAAGGAACTTAAAAAACTGCTCAAAAACGACTCGGAATGGGCAAGCTTTCTCACCCATTTTGAAGAGGTGAACCATGGGTGGCTTACAAAGCTTCGCAATAACCACCCCGAATTGACGGCCAATGATATTCGATATCTAAGTTATCTATATATGGATCTTACTACCAAGGAAATAGCCTCCCTCTTTAATATAACCGTCGAGGCCACCCGCAAGCGGAAAGAGCGAATTAGCAATAAAATTGGACTGGAAGATAGCGCTGCCTTATATCCTTATATTACAACACTTTAATAGGGGATGTCACGCTTTTTCTAAAAGCCGTCGCACTAATTAGGATGAATTTTTAGGGCTATTGAAGATAATTCCTGAATATTGGGTTCCACTAAAAATTTTTAAATATGAAAAAATTTACCCTTCTCTTTGTTGTAATATTTATTTTTCAATCTGCCCTATACGCCCAGTTTGAGGTGACGGGTTCGGATGATTTCGGGCGGCTGTTTGATGTTACCTATGATGCCAACGTGCCCAATAAGGTGTATGCCGTAACTCTTGGAAACCACATAGTAGTTTCTGAGGATAATGGCGCCAGCTGGGATATTTTATATTCCCTTTTCATTGGACAGGGAGCGAGCATCCGCGATTTAAAACTCTCGCCAGATGGTACGGCCCTCACCTTTTCGGCATATTTGCCGAATAGCAGTTTAAATGAAATAAGGATATACGATATTGCCACCGCGGCCATTGTAAAATCCTTCCCATTGCCAAACCAGATGGATAGCGCCTATGTTACTTCATACGATTTTTACGACGGCGATACCGATATCTTATTGGTCGATACCAACTTTCCAGTAGGAATGAGTACTGAGGGGAAGACTTTTTACACGGCCGATGGAGGCAATAATTGGAATATGATCTACTACACCAATGACCATGACACCGTATTCTTAAACGACGTAGCCATAAGCCCAAACAATCCCGATAAAATTTTTCTCACCCGTGGCAATGGCAGTACCGGTGTGGATGGGGGTCTCTTTGTGTCTGAGGATGCGGGGCAGACATGGGAAGAGAAACTTCCTGGAATCATTTTGGATCCCATAAGTTTTGACCCGGCAAACCATCAACATGTTCTGATGGGTACGGGCATCAGTTTTGGAGGTACCGTTGAAAACCTGTATAAATCCATTGATGGGGGCGAAAATTTTAATATTGTTCCTATCACATGGACAGCTGGAATTTTGGATTGCATCAATGTAATACGTTTTAATGAGAACAACCCCTCACAAATCATAGTATTGGAAGAAAATGAAATTGCAATTTCGGAAGATGGGGGCATTACTTGGGAAAACTTTGTTTATCCGGATGATGACCCGCAGAGTTACTATTATGGGCTGCAGGCGAGTTACAATCCGCAAAATTCTGAGGAAATTTTTATCAGTGCCAACTATGTTCCCTTATTCTCTTCCGATGGCGGCGAAACCCTGAGTTGGTCCAAAAGCCCCTATTTTGTTAGTACGGGAAATATAGATATGTATTTAAATGGTGCGAATGCCAATCTATATTACGGCGTTCAATTCGGCTACGTGCATCGCGACCTCAATACCGGTACCGATACGCCTTATGATATTGTACCCTTGAATATTTTCTCAAACACTCCTGGCCAAACGCAATATGCAGATAAGGTTACGCCAAATCGTGTTTACACTTTTTCCTCCAGTTTTATGGGGTCCAGCCTTAGAATGAGCAACGACAATGGTGCTACCGAAAGCGAATTGTTGATGATTTTCGCCAATAGACTGATTGCCGTAGCAACCTTCCCAAATGCTCCCCAGACTATTTTGGCAGCCTTCGGAGGCTTCGAACCGAGTGAAACCCAGTTAAAGAGAATAGATTTTAGCGACATTAACAATATTTCGGTAACCGATATCACTTTACCCAGTCTTGATTACATCCATGAAATACTTATTGATGCTACAGGAAAAATTATAATGCCGGTTGGTATAGAAGTGTATTCCTCGATGGATGGTGGCGCCACTTGGACCAACAATAGCAGTGGCCTAGATGTTTTGGGTGCCAATGACCTCATTTTTGACCTGCAAAGAGATCCGTTGGATAATAACCGAATGGCCTTGGCAAGCTCAAAAGGCATTTTTATATCAGAGGATGGAGCTGAAAACTGGATGCGAAAAACCACTTCCCTGGTTTTTAATGTAGCCTTTTCAACCGAAACGGAAGGGGCGATGATGGCTTCCACATACAGTTCGGAATTTTCTGAATTTACACTCCATTACTCTACCGATGGAGGAGAAACGTGGGCGTCCATCAATAATGAACAATTGTTGGGTATAGGCTCGGGTTCCTCCGCCTATCTGTTTGGCGAAAATTCCGTGACGGCCTTCATCGGTTCCTTTGACCTTGGCCTGGTAGAATATACAGTAGATTTGAATGTTGCCGGAATCCCAGATTTTGGAAATGGCGATAAGGAAATAGCCATTTATCCCAACCCTGCCTCTGAGGTATTGAATATCAGTCTAAAAAACTCAAGGGTGAACCGAGTAACTCTTTATACGCTATTGGGTGCCAAGGTATTGGATAGGGAAGATACTTCCAGGGTAGATATTTCAAACTTGGCTGTGGGCACTTATTTGGTGCGCGTATTGGATAGCAACAGAAAATTATTCTTTAAAAAAATCGTGAAACAATAGGCATTAAAATTTAATGATGTGGTGAAGGAGCTCCCGGGAATTTATATTTGGGAGCTTTTGGCGCACTCAAAATCCTCCTTATGCCAAAGCTATAGCAAAGCCATAGCGAAGTCATTGAATTGTAAGAATAATGGTATATTTTCCTACAAAATTAAATGTATTACATATTTACTTGGGAACAGCTTGGGAAAAATGGCAATAATCCATTCCGCCATATTTCCGTCTAAACCTTGCTTTATTAAGGTTTTACCTCTTTTATAAGAATTTAAAAATTCTATAAATAAAACCACACTTCTTCTTTCCTTTCACTCTTTCCCAATCTCCATCACCCATAAAAAATCACTGCTCATAAAAAAATGGGGAAATATCTTATCTGGTATCCCCTTATATAAAGGGCTTTTGGAAATTTCGCAAAATAAATCGCGCCCATCTTGTTCCGTCCTTGTGAACAATCACCTGCCTCCAAAGCCATCTTTGCAGTTCACTTTAAATTATTTTATTATGGCTAAACAAGCTGGAATTATCAAATTAAAAGGTACTATCGATGATATCGCCTTTTACAAAACCGCAGACGGTCACCTTGCCCGAGCTAAGGGAGGAGTTGACCGCGACAAGATCCTTCACAGTGCTGCATTTGCACGCACCCGTGAGAACAACTCCGAATTCGGTCGGGCAGGCCAGGGCGGTAAATTAATTCGCACCGCCCTCCGATCCCTGATGCAAAAGGCTAAGGACCGCCGTGTGGTAAGTAGGCTCACCACCCTCTTACTGGCTATCATTAAAACCGATGCCGTAAACTCCCGTGGCAATCGTACCCTTTCGGAAGGCAACCTGGCAATGCTCGAGGACTTCGATTTTAACATTAATGGAAAACTGGGCACCACCTTCTTCGGCCAGTTCATCCCAAGTTTTGATCGGGTTACGGGCGATGCCACCATTGCCATCGAAGCCTTTACCGCCACTGAGCAAATTGGCGCTCCATCAGGTACTACCCACTTTAAATTGGCAATGGGCGTCGCTGAGTTGGATTTCCCAAACAAAACCTTTTCCTTCAGTGAGATGCACATGGGTATCCTGCCCTACGACAACTCGGCTGTAGCAGCGGCTAACCTTACTGCTTCGGTAAACCCCAATTCAACCTTGCCGGTAGTAGTCGTTATGGGTATCGAGTTTTACCAAGAGGTGAACGGCGAGTACTATTCCCTAAAGAATGGTGCCTTCAACGCCCTGAATGTGGTAAATGTTGACAAGGTGTAAGTAAATGAAACTTGTCCTAACAAGGGTGTATAAGCGTGGGGGTACCAATGGTACCCTCACCTTTAACGGACACTTCGTCTGCTTTACCATCGAGCTTCCATGGAAAGAGAACAAACAAAATAGTTCCTGCATCCCGGAAGGCATCTACGAACTGAGGTCCCGAACCTCCACCAAGTTCCACAACCACTTGGAAATCCTGGATGTGCCAAACAGAAGTTATATCCTGATCCACTCCGCAAACAATGCCATCACCGAACTCCGTGGCTGTATCGCCCCGGTCAACCTGCTAACGGGTATTGGTACGGGTATCAACTCTAAACTGGCCCTACAGAAACTCCTCTCCCTATACCATCAGGCTAGGGATAGAAATGAAAAAGTAATCCTTAACATTAATTCAAATCGGTATGAATATCTTAAACAGATACAAAAGTCCAACTCCTAAGTTTTTTCGAACCCTGCGCAATGTGGGCCTCGGTCTGGCAACTGCCGGCGGTACGCTCCTCGCGGCACCCGTAGCCCTTCCGGCCTGGCTGCTTTCAGCCGCTACTTACGTGGTGGTCGCCGGCACAGTGGCCACGGCTGTAAGTCAGGCAACGGTTCAGGCTGACGAGCCTGAGCCCCCACAAGCGCCTAATGGTGGTCTCTAAGGAGATTCCCTTTATTGCCGGCACCATTGGAGGTTTTCTGGCTTCTACACTCCCCAATATAGGTTCCCAACAAATTTTCACAACCTGTATCTTGGCGATTATAGGTGCAATAATTAGTTTCTTTACAACCCTCCTCTTACGGAAAATTGTAGCTGTGTCAACCACATATTTCTCCACAATTAGAAGGTGGTTTAAGAAATTATAACCCTCCTAAATATCAAAACCGTTAGGAATCTTATATCCTAACGGTTTTTTTTAGTATGTCCTTGCACTTTGTAGCCTTAGTTGCATTAGCTTTTTGGGCTGTGGTTAAATCCCAGATCGAGATTACCGAAGAAAAGCTTTTCCTAAACCTGCATAGGGTCTTTCAATAAACTATAAACTAGGCTGAAGTGGAGAGGCTTTTTTTGTTTTTGGAATACTAAGGCTGATTAGATTTCTTTCCATAGCAGATATTTTTAGTATTTTCTTATATTTAAGTTCTTAATTTAAAGCCTATTGTATGGCACAAGTATATTTTGCGGAAATTAGATCCTATCAAGTGAATATTGGTAGAAGTTCTCCTGGATCAGGAGATTTTGGCCGCTCATGGCAACGCTATATAAAGCTGAACTTAAATCCAGGTAGATTTGGGGATGGCGTAACCACGGCAGAATTGAATTTTTTTGAAGATCCGGCACATATTCCCAATTATGAAAATGGTGTTCGTTCCAGTAGGGGAATTAAAATATTAATTCCATTAAATGATTTTCACGACCTGTATGATGTACTTAGATCCGAAAAACCTTTGAGTTTCTTATGGCAACAATTGGAATCTGGATCAACCGCGACGCGTATTAATTCCTGGAGACTCACAACCTCAAGCGAACCTTTAGCAGAAGGAGATTCTGAACTATAATTACATCATTATAGTTAAATAGACCAATGAAAAGCTTTTTCTAAAGCCTGCACTGAGTCTTTCAATAGACTCAAGATAAACTAGGCTGAAGAGAAGGGGCTTTTTTTGGTGTTTCTTTTCTCAACTGAATTTGAGAAAAGTTAGAAACTTTCTCATAATTATTTATTTTACCAAAATTCTATCTACTATGAATTTGGTTGGATGGGGAATAATTATATTTTTGATACTTCTAACTAACCGTTTAATGAGCCGATTGCTTCTTGCTTTCTTTTTAACCTTACTTTCTGTCTCCTGTTCTAAAAAGGAGGACTATAAAAACAGTTCACGTGCCACAGGCTGGAAAATGATTGGCCGAATGGGCGGTTTTGCAAAAGATTATAATAAAAAAACCCAGGAGCAGGAAACAGGCCCCGGCCTGGTTTTTATTGAGGGTGGTACTTTTACGATGGGCCGTATCCAGGATGATCCCATTGGTGATTGGAACAATACCCCAAATCAGCAGCATGTTATGTCTTTTTATATTGATGAAGCCGAAGTTACTAATCTGATGTATGCAGAATACCTAGATTGGATAAAACGGGTATTCCCACCTCATGAAGAGAATTATAGCCATATTTATTCCAGTGCAGTGCCAGACACCTTAGTCTGGAGAAACTCCCTCGGTTTTAATGAAGCCATGGTGAAAAATTATCTACACCACCCCGCCTTTTCGGAATATCCAGTGGTGGGGGTTAGTTGGTTACAAGCGCTTAATTTTTGCAAATGGCGTACCGACAGGGTTAATGAAAAGTTATTGGAAGATGCAGATTTTACGGCACTTAATGCTAGATACAATGTAAAGGCCAATGAAATATTTTCAACAGAAACCTATATCAAAGCCCCTACCTTAGCATATGGAGGTAATGATTCCATCTTAAATGGCGGTAAACGTTCTAGTCGCCTTGTCGAACTAAAAAAAGATAGTACAATTCTCGGCGCTAAACATACCGATTTATATATGCAGCGCCGTGATGGGATCTTCCTTCCAGAGTACCGCCTACCCACTGAAGCTGAATGGGAATATGCTGCCTTGGGGCTCGACGGAATTAGAGAATATAATATTCATAAAGGACGAAAAAAGTATCCTTGGAACGGACAATACACTCGCTCCGGAAAACGTAAATCGCGTGGCGACCAATTGGCAAACTTTAAACAAGGAGATGGCGATTACGGTGGAATAGCCGGTTGGAGCGATGACAATGCCGATATTACCGCCCAAGTAAAAAGCTATCCCCCAAATGACTACGGGCTATATGATATGGCAGGCAATGTGGCAGAATGGGTAGCCGATGTTTACAGACCCATTGTGGAAGATGATTATAACGACTTCAACTATTATCGTGGAAATGTTTATACCAAAGACTCCCGAAACCCCGATGGCACTTTTAACATCGTCACCATAGATTCCATAATTTATGACACCCTGCCCACCGGCAAACTCATTCCAAAGCAACTTCCGGGTGAACTCATTCAAGTTCCCGTAGATGAATGGGAAACCTACCTTCGTATAAATTTTTCAACAAGTGATAATAGAAATTATAAGGATGGGGATCAGGGCTCAAAACTTTACAACGCCAAAAATAGATCATCTACAGAACACCCAATGTACAATGCGCCAGTCCATAAAACTTTAGTGGATAGTACGGGCAATATCCAAAGACAGTATGATAAAAATGCCAATAGAACATCATTGATAAATGATGAGGTTCGGGTTTACAAAGGAGGCTCTTGGCGCGACAGAGACTATTGGCTAGATCCGGCCCAAAGACGTTTTTTGCCTCAATACATGGCTGCAGACTATATTGGCTTTAGGTGCGCAATGTCCAGGGTGGGTTCTAAGACCAATAAGAAAAAACGACCGCGCCGATAATTTTTTACTAACAAGGGTAGGGTATTTTCGAAGATAATTGTTCAATATATAAATACCGAAAAAGCAATCTTTTTTTAGTATATTTATAATAACCATTAATACATTTTTTATGAAACGTAGGAATTTTATAAAGAAATCGGGACAGGCTCTGCTTGCCGTTTCAACTATTTCCATTACAGGAGCTATTATTTCTTCTTGTTCTTCCGATGATTCGGATGACTTTTTTGATGATGGCTACTATGATAATGGGTATTACGGTGACGGTTATTACGACGATGGTTATTATGATGACGGTTACTACGATGATGGTTACTATGATGATGGATACTATGACGATGGTTATTATGATGATGGTTATTATGACGATGGTTATTATGACGATGGCTACTACGACGACGGCTACTATGGCGATGCCCAAGTAATTCGCGATATTTTAATTGCAACAAACTGGAAAGTTGCCAGCTATATTGATAGTGGAGACGACGAAACATCAGATTACAATGGCTATACCGTTGATTTTAAAGTTAACGACCAAGTAACTGCCACTAACGGAAGCAATACCAATAACGGAAGCTGGTCTGTTAACGGTTCGGGAACTGAACTAAACTTAAACTTTAACGGCTCTCCTTTTGATGAATTCAATGATGGGTGGGACATTATAAGCGTTATGCCTACAAGAATAGAGCTGCGCGATGTAAGTGGCGGCGGCGGTGGAACCGACATTTTAATTTTTGAAAAAGCATAGTCTGTTTGTTAGTGTTTTTTTAAATTGATTGGACATTTCTTTGAATTCTATCAGAAATGTCCAATCTTATTTAAACCCTCCTTTATTTTGAAAAAAATCCTATTTCTTCACGATACATTATTGGAAACACCACGCGGTGCCGAACTTACCATTAAGGAATTGATGGCGCTGGGGGAAAGAAAAGGGTATTCCGTTTCAGCGGATTTTCTTAAGAATTTTGAAGCAACAAAATCCAAAATCTCAAAAACAGATTTAGTAGTTTTAAACAGTACCTCCCGCTGTCATTTTGAGCTGGATTTAGTGCGATATCTTCTTTCCCAACAAGTTCCGTACATTAAGGTTGAATATGATTATAATTTCTGTGTACGCCGAAATATTCTCTGTACAGTGGATTATAACATCCGTAATTGCTGCAATCCCGATAAATTTCACCTTTTCAGAAAGCTGTTTTCCGGCGCAGCCCTAAATGTTTTTCAATCCCCAAAACATTATCAATCACATTTCGACTTTTATGGTGAGGCAGTAGCAAATCACTTGATCATGCCGCCTACCGTCGATGTTTGTAAACTAAAGCCTTCCGAAGAAAAAGATGAAGAAACCATTCCGTTTTTTGGCGATCTCAACTTTTTAAAAGGCGGCCATGACTATGTTACCTATGCCGAAGAACATCCAAACCTAAACTTTAAGGTTTTCGGAAAAAACCGTTTGCGTCGTGATATGCCAAAGAACATGACTTTCCATGACCCAATTTCAAATGCGGAAGTACTTGAAATTCTTGGAAAAACAAAGCAGTTTATTTGTAAGCCTGTATGGCCCGAACCTTCGGGAAGACTTGCCGCAGAAGCATTTCTTTCAGGTTGTGAAATTCTTTCAAACGATAGAATAGGAACTTTTTCTTTTGATTTTTATCCTGATGATTTAGAAAAGGCTAAAGCCGAAATGCTGCAGGCACCCGAAAACTTTTGGGCTGCAGTCTCTGAAATACTGAACAATTCTGAAAAAACCCAAACCCCAAAACTCAAAAAAGTGTTGGTGTATAAAAGCTATGGGGGCCTCGGCGATATCTTCTTTGCCATCCCTGCAATCTACAAACTTGCCAAGGTTTCGGAAGAGCTTCATTTTGCGGTAGCGCCAAGGCTTGTAGATTTTTTTGCCAAACACTTAAAAGGCATTGAAGTAGTGAGTGAACCTGATGCTAGAAACAGCGAATCCACCTATAATAATGTTTATGAACTGGGCAACTATCCTGCTTTCCGCGGCTACGATTTGCCTCACGCACTAAAATATCCAACCCATAAAAAAGTAAAACAGCACGCAATCCAGCACTATATAGACACGGTTTCAAAACTTCATATTGATATTGACAATCATTTGGAAAGCTATCCCTATTTTGAAAGTGATAAGAACTTGAACAATCCGTATTTCGTTATACATCACGGAGCTGGATTTTTGTTAAAAATATGGCCAACTGAAAAGTATGCAAGATTGATTGAAATGTTGGCGGAAATCTTCCCAAATCTAGATTGCAAAATTATTATGGGCCCCGAAGACCCCGATATTGCACAATATTTCACCAAACCCCTGCCGCATATTAAGTTCATCACCGGAGGAATGTTAGAGGTGGGTGAGGCAATGGCAGGAGCAATGTTTCATATTGGCAATGATGCAGGAATAACCCACGTGGCAGGAGCTTTCAATGTGCCCACTGTGGGAATCTATGGCCCCACCGGTCCTGGAAGCTGGGGGAGTTTTGCACAACATAACCACCTTATTTGGGGTAAAAAGGGCGTGTGCAACCTAAAGTGCAATTATGATGTTATCTTAAATTGTGGCCATAGAATCTGTTTGACCTCTGTTACTGAAAATAGGGTGTTAGAAGCGCTTTACATGGTTCTACAGCAAGCATACCCCAATAATGATTTTAAGCTTATTCCAAATCCACAGGCTGCTATGGAGTTTGGAAAAAAGGATTGCCTTATTAAATTGGGAGAAAACGAATTGCTATTGGAGTACCACAGTTCTGAAATGAAAACCGAGGTAGAGAAGTTGCTTTCAAACAAGACTTTGGAGACGCCATTGAACGGAGATCTGAAATTGGTGGCAGATGTTTTAATACAACAAAAAATTATTTTTAAAGTTCCCACATTCAATTAAAATTGTTTTTTTTCAAGAGGGCTTTTACTATCTTCACGAGCCAAATTAAAAAGAATGATTTCAGACATTATAAAGAACCGCCGGGCGGTTTTTCCTGCACAATATAACGGACAACCAATCACCAAAGAAGAAATTTTAACCATACTTGAAAGTGCAAATTGGGCACCCACCCACAAACGTACAGAGCCTTGGCGATTTAAGGTTTTTCACGGTGTATCTCAAGTTGCTTTGGGAAAATTTCTTGCCGAAACCTACAAACAAACCACAGAAAACTTTTCAGAATTTACATATAATAAATTTATGGACAATCCCGTGAAAGCGGGCTGTGTAATAGCTATCTGTATGCAGCGCGACCCAAAGGCAAGCATTCCAGAATGGGAAGAAATTGCAGCTACAGCTATGGCGGTGCAAAACATGTGGCTTACGGCACACGAAATGAAGATTGGCGCTTATTGGGCTTCTCCGGGAATTCTAAAATATATGGACAAATTTATCCAACTACAAGAAGGAGAACAATGCCTCGGTTTTTTCTACTTAGGCAAATACGATGGAGATTTGCCTGAAGGTGTCCGCAATAGCAATATTGAGGATAAAACTGTTTGGATGTAAAATCCACTTCTAAAAATAAAAAACCTCACAGGAAATATAAGCTGCGAGGTTTTTTTTAATAATTAACAACTAAAAAGTTAGTTTAAACTATTTATTTAGTTATATTTGAAATATCAAACTGTACCAAAATGAAACAATTAACAAAAGCAGAAGAAGACATTATGCAAATTCTTTGGGATCTGGAAGAAGCAAATGTAGCTTCAATTATAGAACAATTGCCCGAGCCAAAGCCTGCCTACAACACGGTTTCTACCATTGTTCGAATTCTTGAGAGCAAGGATTTTGTGGATTATAGAAAGGAAGGACGTGGCCATGTTTATTTTCCAAAGGTGAAGAAAACAGAATATAGCAACCAATCCTTAAACAAACTTATGGATGGTTATTTTCAAGGTTCCTTTAAAAGTATGGTATCTTTTTTTATGAAGAAAAACGATATAAGCATTCACGAAATGGAGGCTATTATGGAAGAAATTAATTCTGAAAAGACTGAAAAATGATACATTCACTCATACAAATACTCGTTTTTCAAATACTGTTTCTGGCAGTATATGAAGCCTTTTTGAAGAAAGAAACTTTTTTCAATCTAAATAGAATCTATTTGTTGCTTACCCCAATTTTGGGTACGGTATTGCCCTTTATTAGTATTGACTTCATTCAAAAAAGCATTCCGCAGGAATACATAGTTCAGTTGCCGGCAGTTGTTGTTGGTGGTACTATTTCTGAAGCAATTCCAAGTGCGTCATCGCTTTGGATTCCAAGCTTGTTGGATCTTTGGCTTTTGGGAATCGGGCTAAGTGCAGTATTTTTCTTTTGGAAATTCTTCAAAATCGCAAAACTGTATTTCTCGGGAACCACAGCATATTCTGATGGGTTTAAACTTAAAATCCTTCCCAAGACAGAGGTGGCTTTCTCTTTTTTCAACACTATATTTTTGGGTGAAAACATTTCCGAAGAAAACAGTAGCAATATTATTGCCCACGAAAAAATACATATTCAGCAAAAACATACGTTGGACTTACTTTTTTTTGAAATACTACGCATCATTTTTTGGTTCAATCCACTCATCTATGTATTTCAAAACAGAATGGCAACCCTGCACGAGTTTATTGCCGATGAAAAGGTTACTGCCAAAAAAGACAAAAAGCAATACTATCAAAACCTACTTTCTGAAGTGTTCCAAACCGAAAAAATTTCATTCATCAATACATTTTTCAATCAATCATTAATCAAAAAACGAATCAGTATGTTACAAAAATCAAAATCAAGAAAAACAGCGCAGCTAAAGTATTTATTACTATTGCCAGCAATTTGCACTATGTTAATCTACACTGCCTGCAGCAACGACCCTAAAGCAGAGGAAACACAGATCGTCCAGCAGTCAGACTCTGAAGTGATGAACAAAATAAACGAACTGGCCGAAGCCATTATGAAAAAAGGCGAAATGACTCCCGAAGAAGAAAAAGCGCTAAAATTACTTACCACCGAAGCACAACCGGGCGACAAAGTTTATACCTCTGTGCAAGAATATTTGGATGAAACCGATGAAGACGGAGATATGTCCGTTGCTTTTACTGAAATAGAAAGAGTACCAACCTATCCGGGTTGTGAAGGTGGCAATGAAGCTTTGAAGCAGTGTTTCACACAACGTATTAGTGGGTTTGTGGGGGAAAATTTCAACACAAAACTCGGGAACGATTTGGGTCTCACGGGCAGACAACGTATTGTTGTTCAATTTAAAATTGACAAAGCGGGAAACATTGTTGACGTAAAAGCAAAAGCTCCAAAGCCAGAACTCGAAGCCGAGGCCATTCGCATTATTAAAAAGCTTCCGCAAATGCAACCAGGTGAGCAAAAGGGCAAAAAGGTGAACGTAATCTATTCTTTGCCGATTGTTTTTGAAGTGAAATAAATTTTTAGCCACATCTTTTTAATAGCCGAAGAATTTCTTCGGCTATTATTTTTTTGAAATAACAGCAGCCACCAACCCAGTAAGTTTCAATAAATTTGTACTTTTCAAAGTAGAATTTATTTCTGAAATGATAAAGCACTTCCATTTGGTTTTTATACTACTGCTGGTAACTTCCTGCCAGTTTTTTGAGACCGAAAAAGTTTCTTCCGAAGAAATTTACAAAGAAGAGATTAAAACCATTGATTGGAAAGACGTAGATCGGTATCCTTCTTTTTCGAACTGCGAAAATATTCTGGAAAAACCCGAACAGAAAGACTGTTTTATAAACACTATCAATTCACATTTGTACCAATCCATAAGCCATGATGAGATGGTTGCCGTGCGGGAAGTTTATGATACGATAAAAGTAAATTTTGAAGTAAGCAGCAATGGCCAGCTTTCCATCCTCAAAATAAAAATGGACACCTTGTTGCAAAAGGAATTCCCAAATCTGGAAATGTGGATTTTACAAAGTATTGATTCATTGAAGCCCGTGGCTCCCGCCTATAAACGAGGAATTCCTGTAAAGACCCAATTCACCTTACCAGTCATCATTAAAACAAATTGATTACAGGTTGAATTTATAACCGAAGGTAAAATCTATCGGAAACTCCCCATTATTATCCACGCTTAATCCAACAATATCATTGTAATTAAAGGTAATATAGCCATTGCCCACTTTATAATCTGCGCCAAGGCCAAATGTAAAGGGGGCGCTAAAATCACTTCCGGATTCTTTATTCACCATGGCGGATCCGCCAAAAGGAATAACGGTATATTCTCTGCTTGAAAACGTCAATGCCGCAAATTTGGTGTTTATAAAAGCATCGAACTTTGGGCTTTTTACAAATTTGAAACGGTAATTCAATGACAATTGCGAAGCTGAATATTTGTATTCACTACTTTCAAAAGTTTGCTTGAACCGGAATACGATAGAATGTCTTCGCAACTTAACATTATCAATCAATTCTAAATCTATTCCAGCAATAGGCTGCAATTCGTTTGTAGGGTTTTCTGTGTAAACACTATTTCCCACACCAGCAAAAGCTCCAAGTCGAAATTGTAGATCGATAGACTTTTCAGTTTCATTAAAATTGGGATCTTTCTTTTTGTTGTACGTTGCAAAAAAGGCGTGTAGGCTTGGCAATGTCAACTTTACTTTTTCAGTTGAAACCGGGGCGTCACTGGTTTGTTGCTGTAAGGTGTTTTTGTATTCCTCTTGGTAATCGCCGTCTTGTTTTGTGTTTTTCAGTTCAACAATATCATTTCCTTTTTTTGAAAAATAACGGTATTCACCATCGATGGTGTTCCAAAGTAAAGTCAGTGCGCCTTCAACTTCAGTATTCAAGTTGTAAGTTTGGCCTTCCACGGTATATTGCTGTTGAGCCTGCAGCGTTCCTGCAGAAAGTATAAAAAACAAAGCGAAAAGGGGGATTAGCGATTTCATAAGGGCGTGTTTTTAAAGGTACGGCTAAGGTAAAAAATTAAATCAATTTATCATTGCTTTTCGAAGCTTCGCCCTTTCCAGGAATAGTTTCCGCGGAAACTTCCAAATACTACTGCCAAAACGATAATTGCATACACAAATGGTTGCCACAAAAATTTCCAAAGTAGAATTTCTTCTCCAAAAAATAGTGCCGCTTGCCTCACAATAATATCTGTCTCTTATACACATCTGACGCTGCCGACGAATAGAGAGGTGTAG
>OMOM01000092.1_pt1 | contig 63002 bp, 64 predicted proteins | sample 1646501 | NCBI WGS metagenome assembly OMOM01 (sample SAMN05416802, study PRJEB24817) | seawater metagenome | isolation source: Sea water | place: Canada:Atlantic | collected 2013-07
CACCTCTCTATTCGTCGGCAGCGTCAGATGTGTATAAGAGACAGATACCTATCAATGACGGTTTTCCGCCAGTTTTTTGGTGGTTTGATGAGGTATTTATGGCGACTGCTGCACTGAGTTCTAATCTGGTTGATCAAAACCCGCTTGATCCAACCGAGTTGAAGCGCGCATTTCATATGTTTAATGAGATGTCACAACAACTCTCTGATTCGTATGCATTTCTCGAAGGAAAGGTTGAGCAGCTCAGTGGTGAATTAGCCACGGTCTCCGCTCAACGTATGCAAGAATTGGCAGAAAAAGAACGCCTTGCTGATCGCATGGAAAGCCTTTTACAGATGTTGCCAGCAGGTGTGTTGTTGCTGGATTCAAACGGTGTGGTTGTACAAAGTAATTTGGCCGCAGACGACTTGTTGTTGCCAGCTTCTGGGTTTTCCACTCTGGTAGGAGAACGTTGGCGTAATCTAATTAAACAGTGCTTTAAACCACGTCGTGATGATGGTCATGAAATTTCTTTAGTGGATGGCCGTCGTGTGAGTTTACGTACAGCGGCAATGGTGAATGAAGGCGGGCAGTTGATTCTGCTCACTGACATGACAGAAACGCGTGCCTTACAGGCGCAATTATCACAGCACGAACGTTTATCTGCGATGGGCAAAATGGTGGCTTCGCTGGCTCATCAAATTCGTACGCCTTTAGCGGCGGCTACCTTGTACGCGGGCCATTTATCCAATAATGCACTGTCTGAAGATCATCGATTACGCTTTGCTGGAAAGCTGCAAGAGCGCCTGCATCATCTCGAAACTCAAGTTCGCGATATGTTGATTTTTGCTCGTGGTGAAGCGCCATTAAATGATGATTCAACGGTAACGGAATTGCTTGAAGGCATTGCCGCCGCGATGGAAGTCCCTCTGGCCCAGTATCAGGCTAAATGCGAGTTTGACATTCAAATCCCTAACGCAACCTTGATGTGCAATCGCGACTCCTTAATCAGTGCCGTGATGAACCTTGTTAATAATGCACTTGAGTCGGGTGAACATCCCATTCTTATTCGAATTGTTGCAACGTGCGACGCTAAAAATCGTTTGTGTTTAAAAATTATGGATAACGGCCCGGGCTTAAAACCTGAGCAACGAGCACGAATGATGGAACCTTTTTTTACCACTAAGAGCAATGGCACAGGCCTCGGTTTAGCGGTGGTGCAAGCGGTGGTGCGAGCACATCACGGTGACTTTAACCTGACGGATAGCCCACTGGGTGGTGTGTCTGCAGAACTTATTTTACCGCTGTCTCGCGGTTAATCGGAGAATACCTCATGCGTTTATTAGTTGTAGAAGATGATCCTAAATTGCGTGAAGCCGTTGTTGATACTCTGGTTATCAAAGGCTTTGATGTGTTGGAAGCCCCTAACGGTATCGAAGCGATGGCGATTGTACGCAGCCATACTTTGGACGTTGTCTTGTCGGATATTAATATGCCGGGCATGGATGGCTTAGAGTTATTAAACCAAGTAAAACAGGAGCATCCGTGGTTGCCGGTATTGCTCATGACGGCTTACGGTGACGTCGGGCAAGCCGTTAAGGCGATGCAATTAGGCGCGGATGATTACCTAATGAAACCGTTTGAGCTACGTGAGTTGGACGAGCTGCTCAAGCCATACACCATGAGCGGCTCTGACGATAATGATGATTCGCAGCCTGTGTGTGAAGCGGCGGCATCTCAGCAGCTATTTCAAATGGCGGAGCGTGTTGCCGCTACGGATTCTACGGTACTGATTAGTGGTGAAAGTGGCACAGGTAAGGAAGTGCTAGCGCGATACATTCACCAGCATTCACCGCGAAAAAAAGCGCCATTTATTGCGCTTAATTGTGCGGCTATTCCTGAAAATATGCTTGAAGCCATGTTGTTCGGTTATGAAAAAGGCGCGTACACCGGCGCGTATAATTCAATGCCGGGTAAATTTGAGCAGGCGGAAGGTGGCACTATTTTGCTCGATGAAATTACCGAGATGGACATGGGCTTACAGGCCAAGCTGCTGCGAGTGATTCAAGAGCGTCAGGTCGAGCGCCTAGGCGGTAAAAAAACCATTGATCTCGATGTTCGTATTATTGCTACGACCAACCGTGAGTTGGCGGATTATGTGGCGGAAGGAAAGTTTCGTGAAGATCTTTACTATCGCTTAACAGTATTTCCGTTGCAATGGTTGCCACTGCGCGAACGCCGTGACGATATTCTGCCATTAAGCCGCCGTTTGATTGCTCATCACGCGAATAAATTAAAACGTCCGATGCCTTCAATGAGCAATGATGCTGAGCAAAAACTGCTCACGCACAGCTGGCCGGGTAATGTTCGTGAATTAGACAACACGTTACAGCGCGCCCTTATTTTACAAAGCGGTGCTCAATTAACCGCAAACGATTTTATTCTAACGCCTGTTCCAGGCAGTCGGACTTTTGACAATCACACGACAATGGCGGCTATGCCAGCCTCTCAAGATGAGGGAGAGCTAGGCAGTGATCTTAAAACGCGAGAAGTGGAGTTGATTGTTAAAGCGCTAAAAGAAGAGCCAAGCCGTAAAGACGCTGCTGAACGTCTGGGTATTAGTCCACGTACCCTACGTTACAAGGTTGCACGTTTACGTGACGAAGGTGTTGATGTTGAATCAATGGTGATGTCCGCTTAAAACTAACAGTCGCTTTTTAAAATATTGGCAAGGGCTTTGCAACGTCAGATATAACGTGTGAATTTCTCAAAAAAGTGTCAAAAAATCGTTAGAGAAGTTCACTGCACAAGATGTCTGAGAGGGTAGTGTTATGGTTGATCGTGTCGATGTGAGTTCTGTGCTGATGCAAATGCGTCAGGTGAAAGATCAGTTGCGTAGCCAGAATGAACAAGCCGTTCAGGGTGTTCGTCCACAAACAGAAACTAACGCTACCTCGCGTATTGCCAAGGAAGCTGAAAACGCAACGGCGGCAGTGAATGGTGATAATACCGTTCCTGAATTTCAGAACATGTTTAAAAATGCCATTAATAACGTCAATGAAAATCAAAAAGTCGCCGCGGATTTAGCCAATCGCTTTGAGCAAGGTGACCCCTCTATCGATCTTCCTGAAGTGATGATCGCGTTACAAAAATCCAGCGTTTCTTTTCAAGCAATGACACAGGTTAGGAATAAACTGGTCGAAGCTTATAAAGACGTTATGAACATGCCGGTGTGATGGGCTGACCTATGGAAAATGTACCAGCACAAGCGGGCGCAGGTGTCGGAGGCGATAGCAGCGCTTCTTCATCATCAGACTTACCGCAATCAACGTCGAGCAATGATGACCGTGAAGGTGGAGCAAGCCATCCATTATTAACGGGCTTTAACAGCTTACCGATGGCGCGCCAGATCATTGCTATTGGTGGTGTAGCCCTGTTAGTTGCGATTGCTGTTGCCATTCTAATTTGGTCACAAGAACCCACGTATAAGCCATTGATTCATCGCATGCAAGATCACAATGCCCAAGACATTGTTGAGATTTTACAGCGAGAAAGTATTCCGTTTCAGATTGACCCTGTGACGCAAGTATTGATGGTACAAGCAGGTGATTTACACGAAGCAAGAATGAAACTTGCCGCTGCAAGCTTAATTGACGATAAATCGGTGGGCTTAGAGGTTCTTGATCAAGACAGTGCGCTTGGTACCAGTCAATTTATTGAAAACGCACGTTACCGTCGTGGATTAGAAGGCGAGCTTGCTCGTACGATTTCGAGTGTTAAAGCGGTGCGTAATGCCAGAGTGCATTTAGCGATTCCTAAACAGTCGGTGTTTGTTCGTGATCAACGCAAACCGCGTGCTTCGGTATTTGTTGAGTTATATCCAGGCAGTACATTATCACCCGACCAAGTAGAAGCTGTGATTAACTTAGTGGCGTCCAGCATCGGAGAAATGGAACGTTCTGATGTATCTGTGGTGGATCAAACGGGTAACTTATTATCGAAAATTAAAGAAAACAGTGACGAGATGTTAGCGACTCGACAGCTTGAGTATTCGTCAAAAGTTGAAGAGTCGATTGAAGAAGCCGTCAGTAATATTTTGCGTCCTGTGCTTGGTAGTGACAACTACAAGGCACAAGTCTCTGCGGACATTGATTTCACGGTACGCGAAGAGAGTGAAGAATTATTTAACCCTGATTTAATCGCACTGCGTAGCGAGAAGGTGATTGATGAGTCCAACACGGCCGAAGCCGGTGGTGGCATTCCAGGGGCACTATCGAATCAGCCTCCACCAGAAGCAACAGCTCCAGAGCAAGCGATTGGTACCGGTGCTGGTGGTGCTGGAGGCGCAGCAGGAAAAAGTCGTTCAGAAGCGACCCGAAATTATGAAGTGGACCGCACATTAAGTTATCGCCAGCATTCGATTGGAGACATTCGTCGTCTTACTGTTGCGGTTGTGGTGAATGATAAGGCCGTTATAAATGCAGAAGGTGTGGCTGAATTACAATCTTGGTCAGATAACGATCTTCAGCGACTAGAGATTTTAGTTAAAGACGCGGTTGGATTTAATGCCGCTCGTGGTGACAGTGTCAACGTTATTAACTCCCCTTTTGTCGCTGAAGGTGAGGTGCTGTTAGGTGATCCAGATATTTGGACACAACCTTGGTTCTGGGAGCTAGTAAAACAAGTATTAGCGGGTCTGTTTGTGCTGATACTTATTTTTGGTGTGATCAGACCAACCATTAAAAGTATTGCCAATAAAGGTCGTGAAGACAGTGACGTGCTGCTTGATGATTTAGAAGACGCTGAAGCAGGGTTAGACGACGATAAAGTCACCTTAGCCGGTATGGATGAATACTTATTGCCGGGGGCTTCAGAAAGCTATGAACGCCAGTTGGATGCGCTTAAAGGATTAATTGCTGAAGATCCGGCGCGCGTTGCTCAACTTGTTATTCAATGGATAAACGACGATGCCTGATAACTTACCAGAACAAGCCAACGGTTTAGAAAAAATGAGCCGTACAGAAAAGGCCGCTATTTTATTAATGTCGTTGGGTGAAAAAGACGCCGCAGAAGTTCTTAAGCACATGGGGCCAAAAGAAGTGCAACGTGTGGGCTCCTCAATGGCGACCCTTACTCGAGTGAATCAAGGGCAAGTGGAAGGCGTTGTCTCTGAATTTTTAGATGAAGTGAGTGGCCAAACTGGATTGGGTTTAGGTTCAGACGATTATATTCGAAATATGCTGACCCAAGCCTTAGGCACCGACAAAGCTGGCGCCTTGATTGATCGAATTTTATTAGGTGGAAATACCACAGGCTTGGATTCTTTGAAATGGATGGAGCCACGCCAAGTTTCTGATTTAATTCGACATGAGCACCCGCAAATTCAAGCCATTGTGGTGTCGTATTTAGACGCAGACCAATCGGCAGAAGTGTTGGCTAATTTTGATGAAAAAGTAGTACTCGATATTATTATGCGAGTCGCGGCACTTGAAGCGGTACAGCCAGCGGCGCTGCAAGAACTCAACGATATTCTAGAGCGTCAATTCTCTGGTAAAGCAGGTTCACAGACGACTTCAATGGGCGGCATTAAATGCGCTGCCAGTATTGTTAACTTCGTTGACAGTACGATTGCCTCTGAATTGCTGGAGCAGATTAAAGAAGTCGATGAAGACCTCGGCACACAGATTCAAGACCTTATGTTTGTGTTTGATAATCTGGCGGATGTCGATGATCGTGGTATTCAAACCCTGCTGCGTGAAGTCTCCACGGATCTTTTGGTGTTGGCGTTAAAAGGAGCCGACCCGGGTATTCAAGAAAAGATCTTCAAGAACATGTCGAAGCGTGCGGCCGAATTGCTGCGTGATGATCTGGATGCCAAAGGCCCAGTCAAACTCAGCGATGTGGAAGGCGCTCAAAAAGAAATTCTTACCATTGCGCGTCGTCTCGCCGATGCAGGCGAGATTATGTTAGGCGGCGGTGGCGAGGCCATGGTCTAAGATGAGCAGTAACAGCGGCGGAAAAAAAAGAGATTCGCCTATTTCAGCAGAAGATATTAGCGACGCTCGACCTTGGCGGTTGCCTTTTTGGACAGAACCGCCTGTGCATGTCGTTAAGCGTGAAGCCGAAGAAGATGCCAAAGCGGAAGCTAAAAAAAATCTGGACGCGGCGAGCGATCAATCGAAGACAAATAACAGCGCAGGCAGTTATCCTACCGCCGACGAGTTAGAGACAATCCGTCGCGAAGCCTACAACGATGGCTTAGAGCAAGGGCGGGTAGAAGGGCGTCAACAAGGTCACAAAGATGGCTACGATGACGGGCTAGCAGAAGGTAAAGCAGAAGGTCACAAAGACGGCTTTGCCAGTGGTAAACAAGAAGGTATTAATGCTGGCTTTGCAGAAGGTCGTGCTAATGGTGTCGACGACGTCACGGCGGAAGTGACAAGGCTTCGTGCCATTATTGTGTCATTGCAGTCGTCGTTACGTGAGCGCGATGCCCAACTTCCCGATGTGATTGTTTTGTTATTAACTCGTTTAGCCGAACAAGTTTTAAGGCATGAATTATCAGAGGGCGCACAAGCGATTCAAACCTATGTGGATGATGCCATCGCCTCTTTGCCCGACGGTGAAGAGCTGGCACGGGTCTATGTAGCAGCAGAAGACGCGGAACTCCTTTCTCCATTTTCTGAAACCGTTAAAGTCCATATTGATAAGTCACTGTCAGCCGGTGATTGCCGCATTGAAAGTCAAACCTCACTCATTGAATACACAACCAGCGAACATTTTGAGCAAGCAATTTTGCACTTAGCTGAGCGTTTGTTATCCAACGCTGACGGCTATCCTAATGATGATGAAATTGCTGAAGCGACACAGCTTCGTGAGTCTGACATTGAGGATGACGCATCTTCAGAGGCGTTAGAAAACGAAGCGCTCGAATACAAACATGAACATGAAGATGAACACGCAACACTCAAGCACGTGAGTGAAGGTGCTGATGCTGTTTCAGAAAATAATTCAGAAAGTACTGAGGCGCTCAAAGATAGTGGCGACTCTGATCTAGAAACGTCCGAATTACAGGATGTTGAGCCAGACGATCAAATAAACGTCGGTAATACCACAAACGAGGTTTCTTCAATGGGTGAGGCCTCGGATTATTCCGACGACGCGACGCCAATATCGAATGAGGATGACAGTAATGAGCCTCAGTGACCGTTGGAGTGACGTGACCCCAGAGTATACGTACTCGCCGCGTACCTCAGGAAAACTCATCCGGATGGTCGGCTTAACGTTAGAAGCTGTGGGCATTGATGTACGCATTGGCGATCGCTGTAGAGTAGAGCGTCAAGACGGCGGGGATATTGAAGCAGAAGTCGTTGGCTTTGATGGTTCTCGTATCTTTTTAATGCCGGTCGAGCAAGTGGATGGTTTACGCCCCGGCGCCAGAGTCTGGCCTTTACAAGGTGCGGCTGACGTTCCTGTGGGTTTTTCCTTATTAGGGCGTGTGGTTGATGGCTCTGGCCGACCGCTAGATTTGGGTGGCCCTTTAATGAATACCGAATCAGGGCACTTGCAAGGGCAATATATTAACCCACTTCATCGCGCTCCCATTCGTGAAACCTTAGATGTCGGTATCCGGGCTATCAATGCATTACTGACGGTAGGCCGGGGTCAGCGTATCGGTTTGTTTGCAGGCTCCGGTGTGGGTAAAAGTGTACTCTTGGGGATGATGACTCGATTTACCACTGCGGACGTCGTTGTCGTGGGTCTCATTGGTGAGCGTGGACGAGAAGTAAAAGAATTTATCGATGAAATCTTAGGGCCTGAAGGGTTAAAGCGCGCTGTTGTGGTGGCGTCACCAGCGGATGACTCCCCATTAATGCGCCTACGAGCCGCCATGTATTGCACGGCCATCGCCGAGTTTTTTCGTGATCAAGGGCAAAACGTATTACTGCTGATGGATTCATTGACTCGTTATGCACAAGCGCAGCGTGAAATCGCACTCGCAGTCGGTGAGCCTCCAGCGACGAAAGGCTATCCGCCTTCCGTATTTAACAAGCTGCCAAAATTAGTCGAGCGCACAGGTAATGGTCAGCAGGGTGGTGGATCCATTACCGCCTTTTATACCGTGCTGAGTGAAGGGGATGATATGCAAGACCCCATCGCGGATGCTAGCCGAGCGATTCTCGATGGACACATTGTTCTCTCTCGGCGTTTGGCAGAAGAAGGGCACTACCCCGCGATTGATGTTGAAGCTTCGGTGAGCCGGGTGATGCCACAAATTGTTGACGATTCATGGTTACAGCAAGCACAGCTATGTAAGCGATTAATGGCACATTATCGTCAAAATCAAGACTTAGTTGCTGTAGGCGCTTACCAAGCAGGCAGTGACCAAGTGCTGGATGTAGCTATTGAGCGTATGCCCATTATCAAAGCCATGTTACGTCAGGGGTTATCGGAAGGGGCAGATATTGCGAGTAGTAAAAAAGCAATGAATGATCTCTTTCCCGGCACGGGTAAAGCCTAATGGGATACCATCATCCCCGTGCTCGTCGGCTTGGAATCGTACTTGATTTAACCCGTCGTGAAGAGAAAGACGCTTTACAGCGATGGGGCGATATTCAACAACGATTAACCGCAGAGCAAGAGAAACGTACTCAGCTAGATTCTTACATTAATGATTATCGTCGCCAGATTACAACGCCATCAGCAAGCGCCGTCAGTGCCGGTAATATTCATAACTCACTCGACTTTATTCAGCAGATTGAATCCGCATTGTTGCAACAAGAAACGCAGATTTCGCAGCTAGAAGCGCAAAACACCTCCGCCAGAAATGCCTACTTAGAAACGCATAACAAAGCAGACGCCCTAGAAAAAATGATCGAGCGTCTAGAGCAAGAGCATCAACAAGGGTTAAACCGCCTTGAACAACAAGAATCTGACGAATGGGCCAATCGCCGTCGATAAAGTCTGAGCTGTATTCGTTGGAACTAGATCTGAGCTATTACAGCTACAGATAAAGGTAACCTGACTTTCTAGTACTCTGGATTAACCTTGGTATCATTTTTTTATATGTGAACAGAATCTTGTGCATCATAGCTGATCTTGCAAATCCCCCTCTTTTCCCCTTGTCTGGGCATTTTAGCGGGTAACGAGTCAGCCTCATACGCTTGCACTACGCAGTAGTTTTCTTCGTATTTTTCTTTGCCTATGTCTAAACGGAATATTTTGCTAATCATCTGGCAGCTTCGAATAAGCCGTCTAACCTTAGATTTAGGTTAAGGCGAGAATTATTGAAATGGCAGAAAAAACCACCATCGATTGTGGCACTCGGCTCAGTATCGATCAGGCTGAAAGCTTATATCAATCGTTTGAGGCCGCATTACTTACAGGTGCAGACCTATCCCTTAAAGCTGGTGATGTGCAGTTTAGCGACACCGCAGGCTTACAAATGATTATCAGTTTGAAAAAAACGCTCGCTCAAACAGGACATGATATTACCTGGGAGAACGTTTCAGACAACCTTAAAGAAACAGCAGGTTATTTAGGTTTAACAGAGCCTCTCAACCTTTCTGCTCAATAACTCCGGTTACTATTTTAGGAGAACCTCTATGGTCAGTATTTTAGCGGTAGATGATTCGGCTTCAATGCGCCAAATGGTCAGCTTCACACTCAAGGGCGCAGGGTATGACGTAAAAGAAGCGTCCGATGGTGTAGAAGCACTTGAGATCGCCAAGGGCAACACCTTCGATCTAGTTCTTACTGATGTGAATATGCCAAATATGAACGGCATTGAACTGGTGAAGAACTTACGACAAGAGGAAGGTTATAAATTTATTCCCATGTTAATGCTCACTACAGAGTCTGCGGGTGATATGAAAATGCAGGGAAAGCAGGCAGGAGCGACCGGTTGGATTGTAAAACCGTTTAACCCTGACCAACTTCTCAGCACGATCAAGCGGGTTTTGGGGTAAATAACAATGAGTGTTGATCTGTCGCAATTTCATCAGATTTTCTTCGAAGAGAGTTTCGAGGGGCTTGATGTGATGGAGAGCGAGCTCCTTGAAATGGATCTCGATGACGTTAATGAAGAAACCGTAAATACAATTTTCCGAGCGGCTCATTCTATTAAAGGCGGCGCTGGAACGTTTGGCTTTATGCCCATTTCTGAATTTACTCACGTTGTTGAAACACTACTGGATGAGATTCGTTCAGGACAACGAACAATGCAGGCAAACTTTATCGACTTGTTTTTACAGTCGGTTGATTGCTTGCGCGGTATGTTGTCAGACATGCAGGGAGGCAACGAGCCTGAGGCAGAGCGTCCAGCTCAATTGCGAAAAGAGTTTGAAGTAATTTTAAATATGGCCGCAGCGCCTATTGAAGACGAAGATCCTAGTACAGCTGGGGATGGGCAGGGGTGGCTAATCAAAATGAGCCCACATCGTGACCTGCTATTGACCGGTAATGAACCCTTTAGAATGTTCCGTGAACTTCGAGATATTGTGGGTGATGACTGCCTAGAAGTAACGTCGTATTGCGATGACATTCCTGATTTTTCTAGCTTAACCCCAGAAGAATGTTTCTTGAAGTGGGATTTGAAAGTCACTAAAACTGTACCACTGGAAGACATAAAAGCCGTGTTCGAGTGGGTTGAAGATGAATGTGATTTGGAATATCTGTCGCTAGATAATACCAGTGACACTGAACCTTCAGATGCTGACAATCATATTGAGGAAGCATCGAGTGCGGCATCTACAGAGTCTGTCGCTGAGGTAGAGCCAACGTCAGTCGAAGCTACGGAAATCAAAGCTGCGGAAGTCAAAGCGGAAAAATCCGCAAAACCAGTGAAAAAACAGGCAGAAAGCTCTTCAATACGAGTCTCTATCGACAAAGTAGATAGCTTGATCAATATGGTGGGTGAGCTGGTTATTACCCAATCTATGCTGGGTGAGCTAGGGAGTAATTTCGATTTAGGGCGTTTAGCCAAGTTACAAGAAGGCTTGTCTCAGTTAGAACAAAACACCCGAGAGCTTCAAGAGAGCGTCATGAAAATTCGCATGATGCCAATCAGCTTTGCATTCAGTCGCTTTCCACGCTTGGTGCGTGATCTTGGTAATCAATTAGATAAAAAAGTAAATCTAGTGACGCTGGGTGAGCAGACTGAACTTGATAAAACGGTAATGGAAAAAATCAGCGATCCCTTGGTTCACCTTGTACGGAATTCGATGGATCACGGCTTAGAAACAACACCAGACCGCATTGCCGCAGGTAAAAAAGAAGAGGGCACCATTACTCTCAATGCCTATCATCAGGGTGGAAATATCGTCATTGAAGTAGCTGATGATGGTGCAGGTTTAAATGAAGAAAAGATTTTACGAAAAGCTGTTGAAAAGAAATTAGTGCCAGAGAAAAACAATCTATCACCTGAAGAAATACATCAATTGGTATTTTTGCCGGGCTTTTCAACCGCCGATGCTGTCAGTGATATTTCTGGTCGTGGTGTCGGAATGGACGTTGTTCGTAAAAATATTCAAGCGCTTAACGGCACTATAGAAGTTCGTTCTCAGCGCCATAAAGGCTCAACATTTATTATTCGATTGCCTCTGACACTTGCCATTCTTGATGGCCAGCTTGTGCAGGTATGCAACGAGACTTACATCTTCCCACTCGTCTCCATTGTTGAATCTATTCAGATCAGTCGCAGCTCGCTCAATCGAGTAACAGCAGGGCAATATGTTATGCAATTACGGGATGAATACATCCCTATTGTTTGTCTGGATCAAGTCTTCGGGCTACGCGAAGCCGATGACAGTTCTGAGAATCTAATGCTGGTGGTCGTTGAAGGGGATACCGAAAAAATCGGTATTGTTGTTGATGACTTATTAGGTCAACAGCAAGTCGTTATTAAGAGCCTTGAACAGAACTACAAAAAAGTATCGGGTATCTCAGGTGCCACAATACTTGGGGATGGTACTGTCGCATTAATTATTGATATATCCAGTATTGATAAAAAATTAGTGCCTGTGAAAAACAATTCACATCGTCCTGAACGAGCAGCGTGAGGAATAACATGGCAGAAGTAGCAGCAGAGAGTCTTGTGGTCGAAGGTCACCTCGCCGATGAACAGCAATATCTGACATTTATCATGTCCGGTGAAGAATACGGTGTAGACATTCTCGCCGTGCAAGAAATTCGAGGCTGGGAAGCTCCGACATTAATTCCCAACTCTCCTTCTTTTATTCGTGGCGTTATCAATCTTCGCGGCACAATAGTACCGATCATGGATCTACGTTTACGATTTGGTTTATCTGAAGCGGGCTATACCGCGACAACAGTTGTCATTATTTTGAAGTTTGATAGTGACACGGGTGAGCGCGTATTAGGAATCGTAGTCGATGCGGTATCTGATGTTTATACCATTGCCGATACCGAAGCACGCAAACCACCAGAACTCACAGAAGATGAAAACTCTGACTTTATCAAAGGTTTGGTAAACGTCAGTGAAAAAATGGTCATTCTTCTGGATGTTGAGAAATTGCTTGATCTTCACTTACAGGTGCTCTCTGAGCAAGTTATCACTGATTAGCCGCATGGCGGAAATATTACCTAAAACAGGTAAGGAATAGATATTATGAAATTTTTAAAAGATCTTCTGTCATCAGACCAAACCGCTGCTAATGACATTGAAAATCAGAGAGCCTTTGCTGATTTAAAAAGTAAAGTTGATGCTATTAATACCAGTCAGGCGGTTATTGAGTTCAACCTAGATGGCACCATTATCACCGCTAATGATAATTTTCTTGGCGCGATGGGGTATCAACTTCACGAAGTTGAAGGTAAGCACCATCGTATCTTTGTAGATGCTGAATATGCTCGTAGCACGGAATATTCCCAGTTTTGGGAAAGACTTAATCGCGGTGAATTTCAGCAGGCAGAGTATGAACGCTTTGCAAACGGCGGTCGATCCGTGTGGATTCAAGCAAGCTACAATCCAATTTTTGATGACGCCGGTAAACCAGTAAAAATTATTAAATTTGCCACAGATATAACGGAAAACAAGGTTAAAAGCCTAGACTATGCCGGTAAAATGAAAGCCATTAGTAAGGCGCAAGCAGTGATTGAGTTTACGCCAGAGGGTGAAATTATTTACGCAAATGATAACTTTTTAAATACGTTAGGTTATCGATTAGATGAAATTGTTGGTAAGCACCATCGGATATTTGTCAGTGGTAAAGATGCTGCAACCCCAGAGTATCAAGATTTCTGGAACCGATTAGCGCGTGGGATTTTCGACTCTGGAGAATACGAACGATTTTCTAAAACAGGCGAGTCGATTTGGATTCAAGCAACGTATAACCCGATTACGGATAACAATGGCAAGGTAGTAAAAGTTGTTAAATTCGCTACCGATATCACGGAACAAAAAAACAAGGCTGAAGAGAATGCCATTACGGCAAATTACGCTAACGCTTTAAAGCTATGTCAGGCAAACGTGATGCTTGCAGATAACGACATGAACATCATCTACATGAATGATGAAGTGTCGAAAATGTTGCAGGGTAGGGAGCGAGAGCTGCAGAAGTATCTGCCTAATTTCAATGTTGATAAGTTAATTGGTACTAATGTCGATGGATTCCATAAAAATCCAAGTCATCAGAGAAAAATGGTTCGCGAAATTACTGAGCCATATAATACTCGTTTAAACTTTGATACGTTAAATTTTGAGCTAACGGCCACCCCGTGGGTTGGTACTGATGGATCGCGTATTGGTACGGTGGTTGAGTGGGTTGATATTACCGATACGTTGAAGGCACGAGAAGAAGAGGTACGCATTTCCAATGCAAACTCGCAGGTGAAACAAGCGCTTGATTGTTTGACGGCTAACGCCATGATTGCTGATGGAGATGGTAATATCATCTACATGAATGATGCAGTTAAGAGCATGATGCGTGATGCTGAATCCGATCTTCGTAAGGAACTTCCAGGCTTTGATGCTAAGCACCTTGTAGGTGAAAATATTGATCGATTCCACAAAAATCCAGCGCATCAGCGATCGATGCTATCTGCTTTAACGCAGACATATTCCACGCAAATTGTCGTTGGGGGACGTACTTTTTCTTTGATTGCTAACCCAATTGTTAGTGAAAAAGGTGAGCGCTTAGGCACCGTGGTTGAGTGGGCGGATCGCACAAAAGAAGTAGGTGCTGAGAAAGAAATTGATGCCATTGTTGAAGCCGCTGCGGCGGGTGACCTATCTCGTCGGATCGAAATATCCGGAAAAGATGGCTTCTTCTTGAATTTAGCGGAAGGTTTAAATCGTTTGCTCGGTATTGCCGATGATGTGGTGGCGGATACGGTAAGAATATTTGATGCTCTAGCCCACGGAAATTTAACGCGACAGATTGATAAAGAATACATGGGGTCTTTCGGCAAGCTTAAACAGGATGCTAACTCTACCGTTGAGCGTTTAACTGAAATCATTACCCGTATTCGTGAGTCGGCGTCGACGGTGACCACAGGCGCAAGTGAAATTGCACAGGGGAACGCGGATCTCAGTAAGCGTACTGAGTCACAAGCGTCCAGTCTTGAAGAAACCGCCTCCAGTATGGAAGAAATGACCAGTGCTGTTAAGCAAACCAGTGAAAACTCGGTACATGCTAATGAGCTGGCCAACTCAGCTCGTGGCAAGGCACAAGAAGGGGGGGATGTAGTCAGCAAAGCCGTCGATGCCATGAATGAGATTAACCAAGCAAGTAAGAAGATCTCTGACATTATCGGTGTGATTGATGAGATTGCCTTCCAAACGAACTTGCTTGCTTTGAATGCTGCAGTAGAAGCGGCAAGAGCTGGCGAGCAGGGTCGAGGATTTGCGGTTGTGGCTGGTGAGGTACGAAATCTTGCTCAGCGCTCTGCGGGTGCTGCGAAAGAAATCAAAGATCTTATCCGTGACAGCGTCGATAAAGTGGAAGCAGGCACTTCTCTGGTGAATGCGTCTGGTAAAACCCTGTCTGAAATTATTGGTGCTGTTGATCGTGTGTCTTCCATGATTCAAGAAATTAGTACCGCAGCTTCAGAGCAATCGGCGGGCATTGATCAGGTAAACAGTGCGGTTGCACAGATGGACGAAATGACCCAGCAAAATGCGGCGTTAGTGGAAGAAGCAACCGCGGCGGGGGAAGCGATGTCAGGGCAGGCACAAGAGATGTCACAGCTGATGGAGTTCTTTACTCTGAACAGCCAAGGTGGTGGTAGTGCAGCATTGGCGATAGCCAGTCGAGCACCGGCCCCTGTCTCGCGAGCGCCAGCCCCTGTCGCTAATCAAGGTGGTCTGTCTGTCAGTAATACTGACGAGTGGGAGGAGTTTTGATTTCCCATGAATGCATCGACGCTAGCGAGCTCTCTGCTGGGTGAAGATAAAGAGTTTTTAATGACAGGGCGCGATTTCGATGAAATCGCTGACCTTGCTTATAAACACACTGGCATTGTGCTGGGTCGTCACAAAGCAAACATGGTTTACGGGCGCATTGCCCGTCGTTTAAGGCAGTTAGGTATTGGTACCTTTCGAGAGTATCTCACTTTTCTTAATAAGAACTTTGAGAAAGAATCGACAGACTTTATCAATTTGATTACCACTAACCTGACTTCTTTTTATCGTGAATCTCATCACTTTGATTATTTGAAATCAACGGTTATTCCTGAGCTTAAAGAAAAGACTGAGAAGCGTGTTCGTATTTGGTCGTCTGGTTGCTCTATCGGGCAGGAAGCTTACACCATCGCTTTCACATTGGCGGACGCTGCCTTTCCTGCGTCTTGGGATATTAAGATCTTGGCGACAGACCTTGATTCTAATGTGATTGAGACGGGACGAAGCGGTGTGTACCCCGTTGATCATATAGGAACTGTTCCTGATCTGGTGATTGAGCGGTATTTTCAAAAAAGCAAAGATACTACTCAGGTAAAAATTAAAAAAAGTATTTTGGAAATGGTGCATTTTAAGCGCCTAAATCTATTAGAGAGCTGGCCGATGAGTGGGCCATTTGATGTCATATTTTGCCGTAATGTCGTCATTTATTTTGATCGTGATACCCAGAAAAAATTGTTCGATCGTTACGCTGATTACTTACCTGTAGGTGGGCACTTAATTATCGGGCACTCTGAATCGATTAACGGTTTATCCGATCGATTTGAATCGGTAGGTAATACTATTTACCGAAAACTCTATTAAGGGAGGAAGCCTATGCTTAACTCCAGACCGCCAGAGCCTAAACCACTTCCGGGGTTCGAGCACGTTGTTCGATACTGGGATGGCGTTCATAACACCTGGGCCGCCAAGATTCTACCGGGCGAGTTTTATGTCTCTACACAAGGTGAGATGATTGCGACGGTACTTGGCTCGTGTGTGTCAGCTTGTATTCGCGATAAGGTTATGGGCATTGGTGGTATGAACCACTTTATGTTGCCTGAACCCAATGATCACTCCAGCGAGCTATGGGGTACAAACCCTGCAGCACAAGAATCTCGCTATGGTAACTGGGCGATGGAGTATCTGATCAACGAAATATTAAAACGTGGCGGCCGACGTGAAAACTTAGAAGTAAAGATTTTTGGCGGTGGCCAGATGATCGCGTCAATGAGTGACATTGGGCAGCGAAATATTTTATTTGTGTATAGCTACTTACAAAGTGAAAACTTGGCGATAGCAAGTTCAGATGTTGGTGATGTTTACGCGCGTAAGGTGTTGTATTTTCCTGATACCGGCGCTGTAAAAATGCGTCGAATTTCAAATGTTAAAAACGATACCTTGGTTAAACGTGAAACCAAATACCATGAGCAAGTTAACTTTGAAGATAAAGCACAAGGAGACAGCGGCATTGATCTTTTCTGAGCTGTATAACTATGAAAAAGATTAAAGTACTTATTGTTGATGATTCAGCCCTTATCCGAAAAATGCTCACTGAGATATTTTCGAAAACGAGTGATGTTGAAGTAGTCGGGGTGGCAAGTGACCCTCTGATTGCTCGCGATAAAATAAAACAGCTGAATCCTGATGTACTGACGTTAGACATTGAGATGCCGAGGATGGATGGTCTTCATTTTCTCAGTAACTTAATGCGTTTACGGCCTATGCCCGTCGTTATGGTCTCGACTTTAACGGCGAAAGGGGCACCGGAAACACTCGAAGCTTTAGAAATGGGTGCGGTGGATTATATTTGTAAGCCTGTGGCCAAAACGGAAGAAGCTTTTTTAAGCTTTTCTCATCATTTGTGCGAAAAAGTACGTATCGCTTCTTGTGCAAGAGTACAGTTTACGGACGTAAAAGCACGTAGCACCCCAAGAGTTGTTACACGCGAAAAAGACGAAAACTACCGTCGTATTATTGCTATCGGCTCATCGACAGGAGGCACAGAAGCCATCGCTGAAGTGTTAGCGGGCCTGCCTGTGAATTGTCCTCCTGTGGTTATTACGCAACATATTCCTGAAGTGTTTAGTGCCTCCTTGGCAAAACGGCTTAACAATCGTTTCCCGGTGGAGGTGGTTGAAGCACGAGACAATATGAAGGTTGAGAATGGTCGAGTAATTATTGCTCAGGGCGGGAAACATCTTCAGTTCCGACGCAAAGGACATGAACTGTTCACGGTCATTGATGATGGCCCTAAACAAAACCGTCATAAGCCATCGGTTGAAATTATGTTTAATTCTTTACTGCAGGTGTGCGGTGGCAAAGGAATAGTTGCAGTGATGCTGACCGGTATGGGCGCAGATGGTGCGGTAGCGATGAAGCGCCTACATGATGATGGCGCCCTTACCATGGCCCAAGATGAAGCCTCATGTGTTGTTTGGGGAATGCCCAAAGCGGCCTATGAGATTGGAGCCGTGGATACCTTGGTGCCATTGCAGAAGATTGCATCAAATATAATGAAATACGCGCGAGAAGCGTGAATATCCTGACTTTTGTGCTAATACTTAAAGCATAATTTTTTTCTGGAGATCTTAGTATGTCTGTACGTGCATCGTTAGAGGGTGAAGGTCGCGAGTTGATCATTAAGGTTGACGGGCGGTTTGATTTTAGTGCGCATCAAGAGTTTAGAGAAGCCTATGAGCATAGTAATGGCGTCGGCAGTTACGTTGTCGACCTAGGGGCTGCTACTTACTTGGATAGCTCTGCATTAGGTATGTTACTCCTTTTGCGGGATCATGCGGGCGGTGATAATTCTGCAATATGTATCACTAACTGCAATGAAGACGTGAAGAAGATTCTCACGATCTCTAACTTTGAGCAGCTTTTCACAATACAGTAATAGTTATCTATGGCGGCTTACAAAGTACTTATCGCTGATGATAACAGCGTAGATCGGAAGGTATTATCACGGGTTGTGCGCAATCAAGGCAACGAAGTTATTGAAGTGAGTAATGGCTTTGAAGCCGTCGATGCATTTCGCGAGCATAACCCTGAAATTGTTTTGATGGATGTCATGATGCCTGGCCTAAATGGCAAGGATGCGACTCGGAAAATCAAAGAAATCGCGAATGAAGATTTCGTCCCTATCATATTTTTGACCTCACTTTCGGATGCTCAAAGCTTGGCAGATTGCTTAGAATCTGGCGGCGATGATTTTCTGACCAAACCGTATAACCATATTGTTCTGCAAGCCAAAATTAACTCGTTTCACCGTATGTCGGAAATGCATCGTACGTTATTGCATCAGCGCGATGAAATCGCACGTGCCAATAAGCACATGCTGCAAGAACAGCGAGTGGCAAAAGCGGTATACGACAACGTTGCACATGCGGGTTGTTTGAATGCTGACAATATTCGATATGAACTGTCGCCGTTGGCCGTCTTTAATGGCGATGTGTTGTTGGCAGCACGTAAGCCCAGTGGGGGGATGCATGTACTACTAGGCGACTTTACGGGGCACGGTTTACCCGCCGCTATTGGCGCTATGCCGATGGCTGATATCTTTTATGGTATGACGGCCAAGGGCTTTGGCTTACGCGAAGTTTTGCGAGAGATTAATCAAAAGCTTAAAAGTGTGTTGCCGGTCGGTTTTTTTTGTTGCTCTGCCGCCGTTGATTTGGCCCCGGATCGTCAATCGGTTCGTGTGTGGATGGGGGGAGTGCCTGACTGTTATCTCCTGAGAGCGGATGGTAAATCAATAGAAACCTTATCCTCGCGTCATTTACCACTGGGTGTTCTGTCGGGGGATAAATTTAATGACCAAATGTCTGAGTTTCCTATGGCCATGGGAGATAGGTTATTTCTGTGGTCTGATGGCATCATTGAAGCACGCAATGATGCTGGCGAAATGTTTGGCCAAGATCAGCTTCAACATACGATTCGAAACAGTGCCTCGCCTCTAAATGTATTTGATGATATTCAAACGGTTGTGAACGAGTTTATTGGGGAGAGTGAACAGGACGACGATACCACCTTGATTGAAGTCATTATGTCTGAATCCTTACATGATACCCGTGAAGATAGTGGTCAGAATAAAAATAGTAATAATGCCAATGCCAACTCTCGTGGCCCTATGGATTGGCGCATGGAATATCATATGGAAGCGTCAACGTTGCGAACGTTTAATCCTGTCCCTTTGATGAATCACATTATGATGGAAGTGCCTGGGTTGCGTGCTATTGGCGGGCAGCTGTATACCGTTATGGCAGAGTTATTTTCTAACTCACTTGAGCATGGAGTGCTGGGTTTAAAATCATCACTAAAGGGGTCGGCGGATGGCTTTATGGAATATTACCGTTTGCGAGAAGAACGTGCATCTTCACTGCAAGATGGTTATGTTCGGGTCACTATGCAACATACTGGTGATGATGCATCGGGTGATCTCACATTAACTATAGAAGACAGCGGTGATGGTTTTGAATACGATAATAGTGTCTTGTTCAAAGCGTCGGACAACACGTATTCAGGCAGAGGCATTCCCTTGCTGAATTCAATTTGTCGTTCGCTAAAGTATAAAGGCAAGGGCAACATTGTGGAGGCGGTTATTCATTGGCCAATTGAGTCAAAAACGGACAATGAGTTAGCCCAAACCACTGACGCCTTTCCGAGTTCAGAGGCTTGCGATGACTAAATTGAATCAAGCGGCTTTTAGTGATCTTCGAGAGATTATGGAAGAAGAGTTTTCACCACTCTTAGAGTTATATATCAAAGACTCGGATTCACGTATTGAAGAACTAACCCTGTATTTAGAAGCGGCAGACTATGAATCGCTTCGTCAAACTGTCCATAGCTTTAAAGGTGCGAGCAGTAATATCTGTGCTGTTGAATTAAGTCAGCAGGCTCAAAAAATCGAAGATGCCGCGAAAGAACAACGCATTGAGGGTTTGTCAGCGGCCATCGATGCTCTTAAAACAGAGTATTTATCTGTGCGCGAAGAACTCATGGCCGATCTTAAAAAATAGCAATTCCTAATGTTGGCCCTCCCTTTGCAATATACCGAATAACCTATGAACGCAGGATTCCGGTATGAACTCGACGGGAACAACCAATCCACTGACATCACTGTTTATGTCGCTGGGTGGCACTCTAGATTTAAAAGACCTTGACCTCAGTACTGATGCGGCTTCTGGTCTATCTGATTTCTCTGATGTATTAAAAAACTTAGTGCCACCTTTTGGTGACGGCGGGCTAATGTCTCAAGCGAAATTAGGGGATGCCGGGCTAGAAAGTGGAGAAACTTTGCCGCTAACTTTACCGCCCGCTTTGCCGCTAACCTTACCGTTAGGAGCATTTTCAGAGGGCGACGCAACCTTAAGTGATGCGTTCCCTAACTCAGTAAGCGCGGATGAGTTAATACAGCAAATAGAATCGCCGTTATCCGTCGCTGTTAATCTCGCACCGAATCCCCCTAAAGTCGTGTCAGGTATCGATAAAACTCAATTAGGAGAGACGCTTCCCACGAATGGGCTAGCACTTGAGGAGGAAGCACTTTCCGCATCGCTAGACGCTAGCAGTACTATTAATCTAGACCAAAGCGTCGTGCCGCCTGTGACTCAATCGTTATCAAATGCTGTTGCCGCAAGCCCTTCACTCTCTTCATCCTTACCAAATAATGGCTCGGGGTCTTTGTCTCAGCGTGCGACTGGTCGTACGACATCAGAGGCTCTAGCGTCGGGCTCCGGTTTGTCTTCTGAAAGTAGCATCAATGATCTTACTGAGGAGGGACTGATTGAAGATTTTCGTCCGGTAACGCTGGATGCTGATAATCCGATGTCAGACAAGCTCATGTCAGAGAATGGCGTACGCTCTCCGCAAACCGGACCTGCATCATTATTTAATAGTTTGATGCTCGACACACCGGTGTCGGGGACTAAAACTGCGGATGTTACCTTGGCGGCAATGACCGCAGATGCAGCACAAGCATCCACTAGTGTGGAGTCTGATGCGTATGAAGGCATCGACTTGCAAGCTGATGAAACCTTAGAGCAAAAATTACAAACCCAACTGCGCGAGCGCCTAGAGTTTGGCCAAGATAAAAAAGAATGGGGTGGAGCATTAGGCGCTCGGTTAATGACAATGGTGGCTGATGATATTCAGCAGGCACGAATTCAGTTAGATCCCCCAGAGCTGGGTAGCCTAGAAATTAAAATGCAGATAAGTCAGGATCAAGCGAGTGTGCAGGTCACCGCTCAAAACGTACAAGTAAAAGATGTGCTTGATGCCAGTGCGCAGCGTTTGCGAGATGCGATGAATGCTCAAGGTATCGAATTGGCAGAGTTTAGTGTGAGTACTAACGCCGATACTGAGCAGCAAAGTGGCCAGCAAGGTGAGTCTGAGCAAGAGTCATTTGCTGGGACTGACGACGACTGGCAAGATTCCGACGATTCCAATATCAATACACACGAGATAGCGGCGTCAAATTCACTTCTTGATACCTTCGCGTAATTCTTCTTACGTCATAAAAACTGCCGTCAACTCTGACGGCAGCTCTCTCAGAACCTTCTAAACTTGAGGCACAGTAAAATTTTACTGTGCCATTTTTTTGGCGAAAAAACGTGGCACAACCTTTGCAGAATTGACTAACAGAGTGGAGATAGGTCGTTATGGCTAAAGAACAGGATTTAAAACTAGAAGGTGAAGGTGCCGCTGCGGAAGAAGAGCAAAGTGGTGGTGGCAAAAAAAAGCTCATCATTATTATTCTCCTTGTGCTTGTCGTGCTGGGCGCGGGTGGTGGTGCAGCAGCCTTCTTTCTTTTAGGAGGGGACGATGAAGCAGTCTCTGACGAAGACGTGGTTGAGGAAGTCATCGAAGAGCCAGAAATTCCCGCTCAATATATTAAATTGAAACCAGAATTTGTCATTAGTTTTCAGGTGGGAACGCGTCAACGTTTTGTACAAACAAGTATCGAAATCATGACGCGGCAACAGTCTATTGTGGATGCTTTAGAGCTGCATGAACCTATGATCCGTAACGAAGTCATTCGCATTATTAGCAGCCAAGACTTTACCGCGTTACGTACCGGAGAAGGACGATTGTCACTGCAAGAATCGTTAAAAGAAGCACTGGTAGAAATTATGCAAACCGAAGCTGGCTCCGAGGGTATCGAAGCTGTGTTGTTCACTAATTTTGTAATGCAGTAGGGGCTATTTGTGCAGGATTTACTGTCGCAAGACGAAATTGATGCCTTATTGCATGGCGTCGACGACGGTGATATTGGCCCGGAAGAAGAGGTCGATTCTACCGGCGTAAAATCGTATGACTTAAGCAGCAATGATCGGATCGTCCGTGGACGCATGCCGACGCTGGAAATGATCAACGAACGTTTTGCGCGGTACACCCGTATAAGCATGTTCAACTTTTTACGTCGCAGCGCCGATGTTGCGTCTGGCGGTGTACAGATCATGAAGTTTGGTGAGTACATACATACCTTGTATGTGCCCACGAGTTTGAACTTAGTCAAAATGCGGCCGTTACGCGGTACGGCATTATTTATTTTAGATGCAAAATTAGTATTTAAGTTAGTTGATAATTTTTTTGGTGGTGATGGGCGACATGCAAAAATTGAAGGTCGTGAATTTACGCCAACCGAAGTGCGCGTGGTGCAGTTAATTCTGACTCAAGTGTTTGAAGACATGATGGAAGCATGGTCTCCGGTATTACCGATTGAGTTTGAATATGTAGGCTCTGAGGTCAATCCAGCCATGGCAAACATTGTTAGCCCAAGTGAAGTGGTCGTCGTCAGTACCTTTAACATTGAACTTGATGGCGGCGGCGGTGACCTTCATTTAACGATTCCGTATTCCATGATCGAACCAGTACGTGAAGTGCTCGATGCCGGTGTTCAGAGTGACGTAGATGATGTGGATGAGCGCTGGCAGCAATCGTTACGCGAAGACATCCTAGATGCAAAAGTCGATATTCACGGCACATTAGTAGAACGAGACATAAAACTGCGTGAAGTAGCTGCGCTGAAAGAAGGGGATGTTATTCCCATCGAACTGCCAGATAACTTTGTGCTGGAAGCAAACGGTATTCCTGTTTTTAACGGGAAAATGGGTATCTCAAATAATAATTTGGCGGTGAAAATCATCGAGCAAATTAAAACTAAAAGGCGCTAACGGAGTCCGTTATGAGTGATGAAAAGGATCAGGATCAGTCTCCGGAAGAAGAGCTAGATCCACAAAAATTGGCTGATGAAGTGGCCAATGGCATGTTAGATGCGGAAGAGTCAGATTCGGCAAGTGATGAGGGCGAGGGAGCTGCGGATGGCGATGATCAGGATCTCGCTGATGAGTGGGCTGCGGCCATGGAAGAATCTGGTGACGGTGATACAGAGCCCGAGGATGATGTGCGCCAAGTGGAGCTTGATCAGCTAAAAGATGAAAGCAAGCCGTTATCGGCGGATGACCATCCAGAACTTGATGTCATTCTCGATATACCCGTGCGCATATCGATGGAAGTCGGTGCAACCAAAATCCCAATTCGTAATTTATTGCAGTTGAATCAAGGTTCGGTTGTTGAATTAGATCGTTTGGCGGGTGAACCACTGGATGTTTTAGTTAACGGAACATTAATTGCGCATGGCGAAGTGGTCATGGTCAACGATAAATTCGGTATTCGTCTAACGGATGTGGTAAGCCAAAGTGAACGTATTCAGCGCTTGCGCTAAGGCGCTCATACTTCTTCTGCCTGCTTTTGTTCAGGCAGAAGAAACCGTTGCTGTTGCTGCACCAACGTTACAAACAGACCCCATGGGTAGTGCAGGCAAGGTCGCTGCGTTTTTGGTGCTGATTCTGGCATTAATATTTGGTCTAGCGTGGCTGGTCAATAAAACCAGAGCCGGTCACATGACGGGCAATGGTAAGCAACTGCAGATGTTGGCGGTATTGCCTTTAGGTACCAAAGAAAAAATTGCCATTATTCAAGCCGGTGATCAGCAACTTGTGATTGGTATTACTCCGCAGCAAATAACAACACTTTCTGTATTAGATACCCCAATCTCTGTTGAGCAAAACTCACCGGCTAGTTTTTCTGAAATACTTAAAATGGCGGCCAAGCGATGATCTTTATTCAACGTATATTGGTGCTTATTTTAACTTGTTTGCCATTATTCGTGATGGCTGCTGATCCGGTGGTGGGAAATAGTGTTAGTAATAACACCAGCAGTCTTGTACCTAATGTACCGATAGGTGCGGCCTCAGCGACGGCACCTGGTTATTTAGGGGTGCCAGCGGTTGTGTATAAAACTACCGATAGTGGCGGTGAGTACACAGTAACGATTCAAATACTTGCTCTCATGACCATGCTGTCGATATTACCGTCGCTGCTGATTATGATGACATCATTTACTCGGATTATTGTTGTGCTGGCAATCCTTCGACAGGCGATTGGTTTGCAGCAAACACCATCGAATCAGGTGCTCTTAGGGTTAGCATTATTCTTGACCTTATTCATTATGATGCCGGTATTTCGTGTGGTAAACGCCGACGCGATACAGCCGTACTTAGCAGAAGAAATTACGCCACAGGTTGCTCTTGAACGTGCCATCGTGCCAGTGCATGAGTTTATGCTGGCGCAAACTCGAGAAACCGATCTTAATTTATTTGTACGTATCAGTGGTCGCACCGACATCACCAGCGCTGCAGAAACTCCAATTCACATTTTAATTCCGGCATTTATCACCAGTGAATTAAAAACCGCCTTTCAAATAGGGTTCCTTATATTTATTCCTTTTTTGATTATTGACTTAGTGGTCGCCAGTATTTTGATGGCCATGGGTATGATGATGTTGTCACCCATTATTATTTCTCTGCCTTTTAAAATCATGCTGTTTGTACTGATTGATGGCTGGGCTTTGATAATGGGCACGTTGGCCAATAGCTTTGGCACTGTTTAAGTCGCGGTATCCTAAGTACTCTAGAAGTGGGGGAGATGAATAATGACGGAAGCAATGGTTGGCGATATATTTTCGAATGCTTTGTACCTCGTATTGTCCGTGGTTGTGATTATTATTGTTCCTAGTTTGGTGATTGGTTTAGCCGTGAGTACCTTTCAGGCGGCAACACAAATTAACGAACAAACATTGAGTTTCTTACCACGTCTCGTGGTAACGCTGCTGGCCATTATTATGTTTGGCCCATGGGCTGTCGGTGCATTAATGGATTACACCCGTGACATATACACCAACATTCCTTTTTTAATCGGGTGATGTGTGTTTGAGATTGAAGCACTGGATGTTAGTCATTGGATCACGCGTTATATCTACCCTTTCGCGCGTATCAGTGGCTTACTGATGGTGATGCCATTAATAGGCACGCGCATGGTGTCGCAACGTATCCGTTTATTGCTTGCAGTGGCTATTACTTTTGTTGTTGTTCCTATTTTACCGCCTATTCCTCATGTTGAAGCCATCTCCTTAGCGTCATTTATTATTGTGCTTCAGCAATTATTAATCGGCATTGTAATGGGATTCGTGATTGAGCTACTGATGCAAGTGTTTGTGATTGCCGGGCAATTAATAGCCATGCAAACCGGTTTAGGGATCGCGACCACGGTTGATCCTAGCCAAGGTGCCTCGGTGGTGGTTATTTCACAGTGGTTTCTGTTTATGGTCAGTTTGGTTTTTCTGGCTTTAAACGGACACTTGGTCGCCATTGAAATTTTAGTCGATAGCTTTCGAACATTGCCCATAGGGTTTGAAAGCTTTTCGGTCAATCAATTCAGCTCTATTGTTCTGTGGAGTGGATGGATGCTGGCGGCGGCGGTTGTCATTTCATTACCTGCGATGGCAGCACTCTTAATTGTTAACTTAGCGTTTGGTGTGATGACTCGTGCTGCACCCCAGTTAAATATTTTTGCACTGGGTTTTCCCGTCACCATGATTGTGGGCCTGCTGATTATGTGGCTAAACATTGATGAAATGGCGAGAAGTTTTCCTCGCTATATGGACACTCTGTTTGAGTTTCTAAAAAAACTCGTGGTGATGTAAGGGGGCTTCAGCGATGGCAGATCAAGACAGCAGTCAGGAAAAAACCGAAGAACCCACCGCCCGACGATTACAAAAAGGGCGAGATGAAGGCCAAGTTCCGCGATCAAAAGAACTGGGAACCACCTTAGTTTTAGTCTTAGGGGCAATCGGTTTAATGGTGTTCGGTCCTTTTATGAGCGATCGTGTGTCTGGCATTGCTAAAAATAGCTTTTCATTCAATCGTGAAACGGCTTTTGATACTGGCATGATGTCGTCGTATCTTAATGCCGCTGCACTAGAAGCGGCTATCACTTTAATTCCGTGGTTAACACTGGTGGTAATTGCAGCTTTTGCTGCGCCTTTGCTGGTGGGTGGGTGGTTATTTTCGACAAAAGCCATCGCGCCAAAACTTGATCGTTTGAATCCATTAAGCGGTTTAAAGCGCATGTTCTCAATGAACTCTTTAGTTGAGTTGATTAAAGCATGGGCAAAAGTGTTGGTGGTGGGGTTTGTTGGCTGGTCCGTGTTGGTGTACTTTTTTCAAGACGCTATGCGCATGCAAGACGAACCGATAGAAAATGCGATTGCGCATACGATTCATATTGTTTTATGGAGTGTTTTGCTGCTTTGCGCATCGACTGCCTTGATTGCGATTGTTGATGTGCCTTGGCAGATATACAGCTTCACCAAAAAAATGCGCATGTCGATGCAAGAAATCAAAGACGAATACAAAGAGACAGAAGGTAAGCCGGAAGTTAAAAGTAGGATTCGTCAGTTACAAAGAGAAATGGCTCAGCGCAGAATGATGGGAGATGTTCCTGAGGCGGATGTAGTGATCACCAACCCGACTCACTATTCGGTTGCACTTAAGTATCAGGCGGATGCAATGGGGGCGCCGATTATGGTGGCGAAGGGGTCGGATGAAGTGGCCTTGAAAATCAGAGAAATAGCGAAAGAACATAACGTTCCACGTATGCAGGCACCGCCTTTAGCGCGTGCACTCTATACCCACGCCACTGTGGGTGATGAAATTCCTGAAGGGTTATACATCGCCGTCGCTCAAGTATTGGCGTACATCTATCAAATGGATCAGTTTGTTAAAGGCAATGGGCCTAAACCTGAGCGTAAACCAAGCATGCCGATTCCACGTGATTTACGTGTCGATCCTGACCCTGTTTCTTAGTAGTCAGCTCCTTAGTAATCCGCTCTTGAGCAAGCTGAGACTTGGCAGCCTTAGTGACTAATATTGGTTATACCCTCGGCAACTCCTCTCATAATATCTAACTTCCATTTTTATTTTTTCGGGTTTTGGTAAAAGCGGAATACTTCTTGCGATACAGGTCACAGTAAACAATTTTTTGACGGGTGACTTAATGGCAGCGGCAACAGGCAGTAGTAATGTCGTCGGACAGTTAAAGAGCGGTGCTTCGCTCATACTGAATGGTAACGTGGGCATACCTGTCATGGTGCTCGTGCTACTTGGCATGATGACCTTGCCGCTACCACCATTTTTGCTGGATACATTTTTCACCTTCAATATCGCCTTATCTATTGTTGTGCTTTTGGTGAGCGTTTACTCAAAACGTCCACTGGATTTTGCTATTTTTCCAACCATTCTCTTAATCGCTACTTTATTGCGCCTTGCCTTGAACGTAGCCTCAACCCGAGTGGTTTTATTGTACGGTCACGAAGGTGGTGACTCGGCAGGTAAAGTCATCGAGGCGTTTGGTGAAGTGCTGATTGGCGGTAACTACGCCGTTGGTTTGGTTGTGTTTATGATTTTAATGATCATTAACTTTGTGGTCGTGACAAAAGGTGCTGGGCGAGTATCGGAAGTGACTGCGCGTTTTACCTTGGATGCCATGCCAGGTAAACAAATGGCCATTGATGCGGATTTAAACGCGGGCCTGATCGACGCTGACCAAGCCAAACAACGCCGTAGCGATATTGCCGCTGAAGCCGATTTTTACGGCGCGATGGACGGTGCCAGTAAATTTGTAAAAGGCGATGCGGTCGCCGGTATTCTAATTCTAATTATTAACGTGGCCGGTGGTTTTGCTATTGGCATGGCGCAACACAATCTCACGTTTGGCGATGCGGTTTCTGCTTACACCTTGCTGGCTATTGGTGATGGTTTGGTAGCGCAGATACCGTCATTACTATTATCAACCGCCACAGCGATTATGGTGACGCGTAATGGCGGCGAAGAAGACATGGGCCAGCAAGTGTTTGGTCAAATGTTTGCGTCGTCTCGGGCGTTAATGATTTCTGCGGGCTTGATGTTCATGATGGGGATTGTCCCAGGGATGCCGCACACCGTATTTTTGAGCGCGGCGATTATTTCTGCCGTGGCGGCTTACTATATTCATTGGAAAAAAGAAGGCGGCCAAATGGGGGATGCGATAGCCAAGCGCGTCGGGTATACCTCGCCAAGCCAAGCCAAGCTCGACGCAGAAAAAGGGACTGCAACGTCTAATGCGCTTGCTGCCCCTAAAGAAAAAGCCGCCGAAGCCATGAAGCAGCTCGAAGTGAAAGAGTTGGGTTGGGACGACGTCGAACCCGTTGATCGTGTAGGTCTTGAGGTGGGTTATCGTTTGATTCCCCTGGTGGATAAAAACCAAGGGGGGCAGTTACTCAATCGCATTAAAGGGGTTCGCCGAAAGCTATCCCAAGAGCTAGGTTTTTTAATTCCATCGGTGCACATTCGCGATAACCTCGATTTACTGCCTAATCAATACCGCATTACGTTAATGGGCGTCACCTTAGCTGAATCCGAAATTCACCCCGAGCGTGAGTTGGCGATTAATCCTGGGCAAGTGTTTGGCAAAATTGATGGGATGGCAACCATTGATCCTGCATTTGGGATGGAAGCTTTTTGGATTACCCCAGACCAAAAAGAACGCGCACAAACGCTAGGGTATACCGTGGTCGATGCCAGTACGGTCGTGGCGACTCACTTAAATCAAAAATTGCAGTACCACTCGCACGAGCTGCTTGGGCATGAAGATGCGCAGCACTTGGTGGATATGCTGGCAAAAACTTCGCCTAAGCTGGCTGAAGAGCTGGTGCCCAATAAAGTTTCTATTAGCCAGTTATTAGCGGTCTTACAGAATCTGCTGCGTGAGCAAGTCCCGGTACGCGATTTGCGCTCAATCGCCGAGTCTTTGGCGAACTCTCCGGCACAGAGTCAAGATATTGCCGCCTTGACTAGTTCTGCTCGTCTCTCTCTAGCCCGCATGATTACTCAGAATATCTTCGGAAACACCGATGAACTGCCGGTTATGACCTTAGATCCAGGGCTGGAACAATTATTGCTGAAAACATTACAACAGAGCGCTCAACAAGGCGGGCAGGCCGGTTTGGTACTGGAACCTACCATGGCCGATACCTTGCAACGCTCACTAACCGAATCGGTTCAGGCGCAGGAAGCTGCCGGTCGCCCAGCAGTATTGCTAGTGACCTCCCAATTGCGTCCGAGTATGGCCCAGTTTGTGCGTAACAGTATTCCACAGTTACACGTACTGGCTTACCAGGAAGTACCGGATAACAAGAGTATTACGATCGTTGCCGCCGTAGGCGGGAAGTCGTAACGAGGCAGAGTTATGAACGTAAAACGTTTTGTCGCTGACAACATGCAACAAGCCCTTCGCCAAGTGTCAGCTGAACTTGGCCCTGAGGCTGTGATTGTGTCTAGCAAAAAGCTGGACCACGGTATGGAAGTGGTCGCGGCGTTGAATATGTCGACAGACAACAGTCCAGCGCAACAGCAAGAACTAGAGCGTCAGTTACGACTTCAGCGTGAACTTGAAAACGCACGGGACGCCACGCGCGAGTCGAACAATCAGCGCCAGCGCAAAGTCGAACGTGAAGAGTTCGTCCGGCGCAGTGATTTAACCGATCCTGAAGGCATTCGCGATACCTTGGCCGCCTTGAAGAATGGCTCGGTGCGTGGTGATGAGTCTGTTCAAAATGAACAACAAGCGCACATCGCTCGTGAAGAGGGTGAATATCAAACACGCTTGCAAGAAATGCACGGTGAGTTGCGTGAACTAAAAGATTGGATGGTCAGCCACCAAGGCAGTGCATGGGATACCAAACGGCCACTGACGTGGCAGCAATCACAGCTGTGGCAGCGTTGCCAAGATATTGGTCTTGAGCCGGCATGGGCAGATCGCATTGTCAGTACCAGCAAAGAGTCCGCTGATATGGAAGCGACTTGGGCCAACGCCTTAAAAACCATTGAAAACGACTTACCCATATTGCCGCAAGGTGTTCTTGAGCGTGGTGGACGTTTCGCTCTTGTGGGGCCAACAGGCGCAGGAAAAACGACAACCCTGGGTAAGATCGCGGCACGCTTTGTATTACGCAATGGGGCGGATTCAGTGGCGTTTGTGACCTTAGATAACTACCGCGTAGCCGCACACGACCAACTGCGAGCGTTTGCCCGAATTCTTGGCATTGAGATGAAAGTCGTCAACCAAGGTGGTGATTTAGCCAAGACACTACAGACCTTACGCCACAAGAAATTAGTGCTAATCGATAGCGCTGGTCTTGCCAGTCAAGATCCACACTTTTCCACACAATTGTCTATGCTTAAACAGGCTGGAGAAGAAATACGTAAATTCTTAGTGTTGCCATTAACGAGTCAGGCACGCTGTCTTCAAGAAAATTACGAACACTTCAAAAGTGTAGGGTTAGACGGTTGTGTATTTACCAAGCTGGATGAGTGTTTCAGCCTTGGTGCAGGTATGAGCGTTGCTGCTTTAACACGTTTACCGTTAGCGCTGGTGACCGATGGGCCGCACATTCCTGATGATTTGCATTACCCCGACGCCGCGCGTTTAGTCAGTTTATCTGAACAGATGGCCAGAATGGCGCGAACACGTTGGCAAGCAGCTGAGGCCATGAGCCTCGCAACACAACAGCAAAGTTTTCAACACGGAGTATAAATTACCATGGCAAGTCACCCAGTTCAGGTAATTGCAGTTACTGGTGGTAAAGGCGGCGTAGGCAAGAGCAACGTCTCCGTTAATCTCGGCATTGCGTTGTCAGAGATGGGTCGACGAGTGGTGATACTCGATGCCGATCTAGGTTTAGCTAATATCGACATTTTGTTGGGTATTAGCGCCAATCGTACGATCGAAAATGTCTTGCAAGGCGAGTGTGACCTGCGCGATGTCATGGTGCGTGGGCCAGGGGGAATTCGCATTGTTCCCGCATCGTCAGGCACGCAAAAGCTGTCGCAATTAAATACGATGGAGCATGCGGGTTTAATTCAAGCATTTAGCGAAATCGGCGATGACATTGACGTACTGATTGTCGATACCGCCGCCGGAATTTCTGATTCAGTCATGAGCTTCGTTCGTGCCTCGCAAGAAGTGCTCGTCGTGGTGACCGATGAGCCAACGTCGATTACCGATGCGTACGCGCAAATTAAATTATTAAATCGTGATTACGGTTTATTTCGCTTCCGTGTGGTGGCCAACATGGTTCGTTCACCGCAAGAAGGCACTGCATTATTTTCCAAGCTTACGAAAGTGACGGATAGATTTTTGGATGTTGCCATGCAGTATGTGGGAGCAGTACCGATGGATGAAGCGGTTCGTCGTGCAGTACAACGCCAAAAGGCAGTGATTGAAGCGTATCCACGTTCAAAAGCTGCAATTTCTTTTCGTGCGTTAGCGAAAAAAGTTGATAGCTGGCCGTTGCCGTCTTCTCCACGAGGGCATCTTGAATTCTTCGTTGACCGTTTGGTCCATCAGGTAGGAGCATGACGGTTGACCACGGGAAGTTGTCTGGTGTATTCCGACGTACAAAACACTAATTTCGATGACCTCGTGCGTGAGCATGGGGCCTTAGTTAAGCGAATCGCGCATCATATGATGGGGCGTCTGCCTGACAGTGTTCAGGTGGATGATCTTATTCAAGCGGGCATGATTGGCTTACTCGAAGCAGCGCGTAAATACGACGGCGGCAAAGGCGCAAGTTTTGAAACGTATGCGGGCATTCGTATACGTGGTGCCATGCTGGATGAAATTCGCAAAGGTGACTGGGCGCCGCGTTCAGTGCATCGAAACTCTCGCCGTATCTCCAATGCCATTAAACAAGTAGAAAGTGAAAAAGGCCGCGATGCTGAAGACGCTGAAGTTGCTGCCTGTTTGGGGGTTAGCCAAGAAGAATATCACTCAATACTAAAAGACAGTGCCGGGTGCCGGTTGTTCAGTTATGAAGAAGCCGTTGAGAAAAGTGAAAGCGGTTATGACATGTTTGAAGAGTCCTCGCCGAGTCCTGTGGCAGGTATCGAACGTGATGCCTTCCAAAAACATTTAGCCGAAGCGATTAGTCATCTGCCCGAACGTGAGCAATTAGTCTTAGCCTTGTATTACGACGAAGAACTAAATTTAAAAGAGATTGGCGCAGTGTTAGGCGTCAGCGAATCTCGTGTGAGTCAGCTTCACAGTCAAGCGGCAGCGCGTTTACGTGCACGTTTAGGCGACTGGGTTGACGCTTAGGTAACACCATCCCCAGCCCTTAGCCTCTAAGGGCTACAGCAACATTCTATTTTCTAATCTTTCTTGTTCTTTTCTGGATAAAGCGATAACTGTGTCTACACTATTTATAGGAGCGGCTTGATTCAGAAAAGTCGATTATTGGAGGTCGTTTTGGACAAAAATATGAAGATACTCATCGTTGATGATTTTTCAACAATGAGACGTATCGTTAAAAACCTGTTGCGTGACCTGGGCTTTACCAATACTCAGGAAGCGGATGATGGAACAACGGCTTTGCCAATGTTACAGAACGGGGACTTTGATTTTCTGGTGACTGATTGGAACATGCCAGGTATGACGGGGCTTGATCTGTTGAAAACCATTCGGCAAGACGAACGCCTAAAAACGTTGCCAGTACTTATGGTGACAGCCGAAGCGAAACGCGATCAGATTGTGGCGGCCGCACAAGCGGGTGTAAACGGCTATGTGGTTAAGCCTTTTACCGCAGCAGTACTGAAAGAGAAGATTGATAAAATCTTCGAACGTGTTGAAGGCTGACGGAAGGCATCGTAATGGTTGATATGAACCTAGAAAGTGTGGATGGCGAAGTCGGTGCCGAGATCCGTGCTTTAGCAGAAAATATGCTAAAGCAACTGGAGCAAGGTGAACTGACGAAAGCAGTGGCGTTGGTGAACGATCTCAATGAGATTCGGGACCAAACCCTCTATACCGAAATAGGTAAATTGACTCGTGCATTACACGAGTCCATAAAAAACCTTGAATTTTCTGATCCGGCTGATGCGGGATCAGACATTGAAAACACAACAGATAAGTTAACCTATGTTTTGGAAATGACCGATAAATCGGCCAACCGAACCATGGATCTTGCTGATACTGGTGACCCTCTGGCGAAAGAAATTAGCGAGCAGGGTGTGCAATTATCCGAACGCTGGAAGAAGTTTATGAATAAAGACATAAACTCGACAGAATTCAGAGCACTCAGTCAAGATATCGAAGCTTACCTTTTAAATAGCACCACCAACGCTAATGAAATCCGCCAACAATTTTCTGAAATTGTGTTGGCTCAGGATTTTCAAGATCTAACGGGTCAGGTAATTCATAAAGTCACGGACTTAATACGAGATGTTGAATCCCGTTTAGTTAGGTTGGTCGTGATGGCAGGGCAAGTAGATCAAATTACGGGTATTCGTCATGACTTGGCCACCCCTTCACAGACCGAAAATAGTGAAGGGCCTGACATTGCCGCCGAAGGTCCACAAATTAATAAAGCCGATAAAGCCGTTGTTAACAATCAAGATGATGTTGATGACCTTTTATCGAGTTTAGGCTTCTAAAGGAGAGTTAAATGAGTTTCGATGCGGATGAAGAGATCCTTCAGGATTTTCTTGTAGAAGCCGGAGAGATACTTGAACTGCTCTCTGAACAGTTAGTGGATCTTGAACAGCGTCCTGATGATAAAGATCTTCTTAATGCGATTTTTCGAGGCTTTCATACGGTAAAAGGTGGTGCAGGCTTTCTCCAATTAGGTCCACTGGTTGATTGCTGTCACGCAGCAGAGAACGTATTCGATACGCTTCGTAATGGTAAGCGCACCGTCACCTCTGACTTAATGGACGTTGTACTCAGTGCGCTCGACAATGTTAATGAAATGTTTGATGCGGTGCGCTCTGGTGCCTCACCAGAACCTGCTGAGCCTACTTTGCTTGAGAGCTTGCATCAGTTAGCGCTCCCTGAAAGTGAAACACCTGCTGTTGTCGTAGAAGAGCCGACGCCAGAAGAAACCACCTCAGAAAGTGGCGCAACGGAAGAATCAGCAGATATCACTGACGATGAATTCGAGAAATTACTCGACGCGCTCGATGAAAAAGCGAACGTCGAAGCAGAAGGAGCTGGCGCAGTAGAACCTTCAACGCCGGCAACCGCCGCTGATTCATCAGGGGATGATTTATTTGGTGATGATGATTTATTCGGCATGGATGAATCTAGCCCAGCCGCATCATCGAACAACGATGAAATTACAGAAGACGAATTTGAAGCCCTGCTTGATAAAATACATGGCGGTAAACCAGGCTCAAATGAAGGGGCTGACGCGACGGCAGATAAAGCTGCTGGCGAGTTAAGTGCCATCGCAAGTGGTGATGAACTCATTTCAGATTCAGAGTTTGAAGATCTACTTGATCGTTTACATGGAAAAGGCATGCATGCGTCTGCGCCTGCACCGAGCTTAACGTCAGCCAGTGCCACTCCAAGCAATGAATCGGCAGATGTAAAAACAGAAACGCCAGCGGCTAAAGCGCCTGAGCAACCACCGAAAGCAGAGGCCCCTAAGGCAGAAAAGCCGGCCCCAGTGACGCCGATTAAAGCAGAAGCAGCAAAACCAGCGGCGCCTGCTGCAAAAGCCGCCGCACCTGCACCAGCCCGAAAAACCGACAAAGATAACGCAGCAGAAGCTACCGTCCGTGTCGATACCCGCCGCCTTGATGACATCATGAACATGGTGGGTGAACTGGTACTTGTGCGTAACCGTTTGGTGCGCTTGGGCTTAAAAAGCACCGATGAATCGATGTCAAAGGCGGTAGCTAATCTCGATGTCGTTACCGGTGACTTGCAAGCGTCAGTGATGAAAACCCGAATGCAGCCGATTAAAAAGGTGTTTGGCCGTTTTCCTCGGGTTGTTCGTGATCTTGCTCGACAACTTAAGAAAGAAATTAATCTTGAATTACGCGGTGAAGAAACTGATCTTGATAAAAACCTCGTAGAGGCTTTGGCGGATCCTCTGGTTCACTTAGTGCGTAATTCAGTTGACCACGGTGTTGAACAGCCTGAAGCGCGTGAACAAAGTGGTAAAAACCGTGTGGGTACGGTTATTTTATCTGCCGAGCAAGAAGGCGATCATATTCTCTTGCGCATACAAGATGACGGTGCTGGTATGGACGCAGAAGTTCTGCGCCGTAAAGCGGTAGAAAAAGGCGTGATGGATCAAGACGCCGCAGATCGTTTATCCAGCAGCGAATGTTTTAATCTGATCTTTGCGCCGGGGTTTTCGACGAAAGAACAAATTTCAGACGTATCTGGCCGTGGTGTAGGTATGGATGTGGTGAAAACTAAAATCACCCAATTAAACGGCACCATTGATATTCAATCGAACCTTGGCGAAGGCACAATAATTAGCATCAAAGTGCCATTAACTTTGGCAATTATGCCGACCTTAATGGTGATGTTAAAAGATCAAGCGTTTGCCTTCCCGTTGGTGAATGTGAATGAAATATTCCACCTGGATCTGACGCAAACTAACGTGGTCGATGGCCAAGAAGTTGTGGTTGTACGTGAAAAACCCATCCCTCTGTTTTATTTGAAACGTTGGTTAGTGAAAGGCGAAAATTACGCACGCGCCGACGAAAGCGCACACGTAGTTGTCGTGTCTGTAGGGAATAAAAAAGTAGGATTTGTTGTTGATCAATTAATTGGCCAAGAGGAAGTGGTGATTAAACCCTTGGGTAAAATGTTGCATGGAACCGCAGGAATGGCTGGTGCCACCATTACAGGTGATGGTCGTATAGCACTGATCTTAGACATCCCTAGTATGCTTACTCGTTACGCATCTCGACAGTCCAGTGCGGCCTGATCAGGCTAAAGAGTTAGTCTGATACAGGAGTAGGTATGTCGTTAAAAGTTCTAGTTGTTGATGATTCGGGGTTTTTCCGAAGACGTGTTGCCGACATTATTAATGCTGACTCTCGCATGGAAGTGATCGGCGTTGCAGAAAATGGTTTACAGGCTGTTGATATGAGCCGGGCGCTAAAGCCTGATGTCATAACAATGGATTACGAAATGCCCGTCATGGATGGCATCACCGCCATTCGAAATATCATGGCTGAAAAGCCTATCCCGGTATTGATGTTTTCCTCTCTTTCATTCGAAGGTGCTCGAGTTACCTTAGATGCTCTTGATGCTGGTGCTGTCGATTTTTTGCCCAAAAATTTTGATGCGGTAGCCAAGAATTCCAGTGACATTCGTCGTTTACTGACGGATAAAATTGTCGCTGCCGCACGCATCCATGTTGGAAACTCTCCGACAACGGCCCCCGTGTTTACACCAGCCCCGCGAGCGTCCCCCACGGCGGTGAAATTAGATGGTATTCAGTTGGTTGTGATCGGAACATCGACCGGTGGGCCTGCCGCATTACAGACTATTTTTAAAGCGATGCCAGCCAATTTTAAAGTGCCTATTGTCATCGTGCAGCATATGCCAGCCTCATTTACCACAGCCTTTGCTGAGCGGTTAGATAATCTCAGTGAGCTGTCTGTTAAGGAAGCCGAAGACGGTGACGTATTAAAACCCGGTTGTGTGTACGTTGCGCCTGGCGGCATGCAATTAATGTTGGATGGCCGCCAAGGTAAGTCTATTCATATTCGTGAAAGCGACCCACGTATCAATTATCGTCCTAGTGTGGATATAGCGTTTGCATCCGCCGCGAAACACTATGGTCGTCATGTTCTTGGTGTTGTATTAACCGGGATGGGGTCGGATGGACGAGAGGGTGCTCGTTTAATTAAAGGTGTGGGTGGACACATTTGGGCGCAAGATGAAGACAGCTCTGTGATTTTTGGCATGCCAATGTCTGTGATTAAGGAAGGGTTAGCGGATACTGTATTGTCCATTAAGGATGTGAGTGAGCGTTTAACTAAAGATATTTAATTTTTCTTGGCGGCATCAGATTGCCGTTTTTTGGACAATATACTGGTCACTTCTTTATTTATATTTCTATATACCTTCTTTTTTCTGCATATTTTAGTTTTTTTTCAGTAATGACATGAATTTTGCTTCTAATTACTAATGGAATGCAATTTGTCGTAAATTCGACGAAATACAGGAATTCAGTCGTGAGAATCTGGTCTGTTTCAAATCAGAAGGGTGGTGTGGGTAAAACAACATCCGTGGTGTCTTTGGGAGGCTTGTTAGCCGCCCAAGGGAAACGCGTGCTGTTGGTTGACCTTGACCCTCATGGCTCGTTGACGAGCTATTTCGGACAAGATCCCGATGGTCTTGAGCGCAGCCTATACCATCTGTTTTTTGAGAAACGTTGGCGGAATGTAGATTATATTCGCGAAACGCTTCAGCCTACGTCCATGGATAATGTGTCTTTATTACCTGCCACCACATCATTGGCGACGTTAGAGCGCCAAGTGAGTGGTCAAGATGGAATGGGGTTGGTGCTTGCGAGATCCTTAGCGCAACTGTGGGATGACTATGATTATGCGATTCTTGATACACCGCCCATTTTAGGTGTGTTGCTCGTTAATGCGCTGGCGGCATGTCAGCAGCTTGTTATTCCGACGCAAACCGAATTTTTGGCGTTGAAGGGGTTGGAGCGAATGGTACATACATTAAAAATGGTAATGACATCGCAAAAACGCCAACTGCCTTATTGTATTGTTCCGACGTTATTTGATCGTCGTACCTCTGCCTCACTCACTAGCTTGAAAGAAATGCGCCGTACCTACAAAGAATCGTTATGGGACGAAGCTATTCCTGTTGATACGCGATTGCGAGACGCTAGTTTTAAAGGTGTTTTCCCACATCAGCTTGACCCTGAATCAAGGGGGGTTCGCGCCTACAAGCACTTGCTGGCATCGTTAGATCGTGAGGAGCCGTAACGTGACGGCTAATAACGATATCTTGCTTGGTTACTTTGATAGCTTACTAACACCTGAGCCAACAGAGTCATTCGTGGATCAAGATTCGTTATCGAATATGTTAGCCGCAGTAACTGATGCGCCAATGGCGGATGTTTACGTGGCTCCATTAATGAGTGACACAATAGCTACTGGCTTCCGCTTAATTCCTTTAATGACACCGCCTACGACAACAATAATGACAACGGCCTTAAGTCTAACAATGACGTTTGAGTTGCTGTCTTTAGCCGCTAAATTAGGACGTGGGCGGATCAAAACACACGTTATGGTCGCGTGTGCAGGAGTGATTGCGGATGGCTAAGCAACACTCCAAACAACACTCCAAACAAGACACTAACCAACACACTAATCGGCAGAGGGCGCAAGAAAGTGAGCAATCGTTAGCTGACACCTCAGCTGCGACGGCAGTCAAAGAAAACCAAGTGGATGGTGTGCTGCAGAATTATCTTGATCAATTATTGATTGTAGCAACAGAAGCACCTGAAACGCCTGATCTAGTTGACGTGGCTACTGAGGTTCCGGTCGTCGCTCCAACGCTTGAGAATGTTATTGAACAGCCTCAGTCAGACAATACCACAGTGGTTGATGGTGAAATTCAAGATTGGGAAGTCTTAGATAGCGCCTCCCCAGAGCTTGTCGCAGAAACCGTTGTACAGCCAACGATTGCTGAGGCAGCTGAGGCTGACATTCAGAAAGAGGTCGATATTGCTGAGGAGGCTCTGGCAAGCTCGACTGCAAAGAGCCACGAGGATATATCAGACACGCCTGTTGTCTTAGCGCCACAACTCAATTGGGATTCGTCTCAAGGGGTTGATTGTTTAATCTTTAAGGTTGCTGGGCTGAAGCTGGCGATTCCTTTGCCGCTGTTGGGCGGTGTGTATACCGTCGATGACAAAGTCACGCCACTGTTTGGCCAAGCTAAGTGGTCATTAGGTGTATGGCAGGCAGAAGGGCAAAAGCTGACGGTGGTTGATAGTGCTCAGCTCATTATGCCAGAACGACAAGTGTCACTTCAGGAAGAAGGGTATAGCTACCTTATTCAACTCGATCGCGCGCCTTGGGCGTTAGCGTGTCAAGAAATCTGCGATACCCGAGATTTGGTTTCAGAGTCAATAAAATGGCGTGGAGACACCAGTAAACGACCTTGGTTGGCTGGTACGGTTATTTCAGAAATGTGCGCTTTAATTGATGTTCCAGGTTTACTTTCCCTCCTAGAAACCCAGCGTTAATCAGGGTGACAGCCTTCATTAAAAAATTACTTGAATTCGGCTGGTACACTTTGTGCTCTGATCTATAGTTAAGGAAGGTCCGTTAGGTTTTTTTGACACAGTCAGGCATCGGCCTTTCTTAGCGAGGATGTTTTATGTCAGCAATTGCCGGTAAAAGTGTGGAAGATCCAGTTCTTCAGTGGGTCACTTTCCGCCTTGAAAACGAAAGTTACGGTATAAATGTAATGCAGGTGCAAGAAGTGCTGCGTTACACGGAGATTGCTCCTGTACCGGGAGCGCCCAACTATGTATTGGGCATCATTAATCTGCGTGGCAACGTAGTGACCGTGATCGATACGCGTCAGCGTTTCGGTTTGCCAACTGCAGACACTACTGATCAAACCCGTATCGTGATTATCGAAGCGGAAAATCAAGTGGTGGGAATCCTCGTCGATGCGGTGGCTGAAGTGGTTTATCTACGTCAGTCAGAAATAGAGACTACTCCGAACGTCGGAAACGAGGAAAGCGCCAAATTTATTCAGGGTGTTTGTCATAAAAACGACGAACTACTGATTTTGGTTGACCTTGAAAAGCTGATGTCAGATGAAGAGTGGTCAGATCTTAGCGGACTATAGGAGTCTGGTATGGAAGGCCTTACATTAGTGCATTGGTTGTTGATTGGTAATTTTGCGATGCTTTTAGGTGTTGCAGCGTTTATTGCGGCCCTAAGAAAGCAGCAATCGGATGACGCTCGAATATTTGAGCAAAAAATTGAGCATCTGGAACAAGGGCAGGTGGCAATTAGCCAAAGTGCGATTGGTCTTGGGCGACGTATTAAGCAAGTGGAAACTCGCTCTGCGAAAATGCAGCAGACTCCGGCGCCAGTCGATGAAGAGTCGCATCGTTTTGAACAGGCATCGCGTTTAGCGGGAATGGGAGCGAGTGTTGAAGATTTAATTGACAGTTTGGGTGTTGCGCGTTCGGAAGCAGAATTGATGGTCTCAATGAAACGTTCAGCAAACGCGTAAAACACCGGTATACAGCCATGCGTAATCGAGCTATTTAGTGTGAACTACCCGTCATTTATGGCGGGTTTTTTTATGTTCGTGTGAACAGGTAACGAATTTATACATAGTGACCCTATCGCTATTGAGCATCTTTTCTATACTGAAAGCATCACTAGAGAGAAGGGTTTTCTATGAAATACCTGACATTGCTCGGCATTATATTTACGTTATCTAGCTCGGTATCTGGCTCTGAAGAGTCGCAGGTGTTGCCGGGTAATATGCACTACGCACAATTATTTAAAAGTACGACGTTTTCTGAGCGTACTCCGGGGTTCAATGATTTATATATGATTGAAACGCCCGACAAAGGTCGTCAAATTGTAATCTACTGCAATCCTACCTTTTGCTATAAATTACGGGGCCACACACTGACGGCATAGCCCGGCGCAATTTAATCATTGGCTAATATTCATTAGCCTCTATTCTGTGGGTTATGCACCTGCGGCAAAAATAGCAATGCAACACCCTAAACCAGCGCCCCACACTAAGGTGCGTAGTAGGGCAAAGTTACCTAAATACATAACGCCATACACGACTCGAATAGCAATAAACGCCATGGCTAGTGTATCAATGTAACCCTGTTCACCACCGGTTAAGTGAGCAATGATGACGGCAGCGGCAAAAATTGGAAATGCTTCAAAGCTATTGAGCTGCGCCCAATGAGCGCGTTTACGGAACCCTTCTTGTTTTTCTAAAAATTCACGCGGCGAGTAGTTGTTGTAACGACCACCGGTAAATTTAGCAATGCCGGTAAACGTGAATGGCATCAGTGCTGCAACGAGTACACACCAGTAGGCAAGTGTCATAAGAGATCCTTATTCTGAGGTTAATAATTGGCAGAGCCCCATCGTTTCTAATGGGTTTTCTCGCTCAAAACAGTAACCGTCGAGTGGGGAATGCACAAGGTCATTTTTCACCTCAAACCCATGCCTAAAAACGTCTTTTTCGGGGACGGCCCCGTCGCTGGCAGCTTCTTGATAAGTTTGCCACACCGCATTATGGATAGCTTCGGTTGAGGCGGCATAACGCGTGACCTGCTCGTCGGCGGTCGTCATTAGCTCTGGCAAATGGGAGACTGCGGTGGCTGATAGTACGCCTGAAATCATCAACCCTGCGGTCGCTTGAAGTGTGGAGAATCCTTGACAGTTAAACCGCCACATTAGAATGAGTCCCTGTTATCGTGGTGTATGCGCACGATAACGGAATCGGTGTAATGCGCCAATGGGTCAAAGATTCCTATTGGTGAAGAGTGTGATTTTTAGACAGTTAAGTCAGGTTAGTCGTAATGGATGCCAAATTTACGATAGATAAAACCCATCAGCCAGGCGGGGCCAATCAACAAAAACTGTACGTCTTTAAAAAACGATGGCTTTGCGCCCTCAATATGATGGCCAACAAACTGCCCAATCCAGAGAATGATGAAGCCAATCAAAGAGGTTATCCACAGGGGAGTGGTATAGGCCTGTTCATAAATAGCGAGTGAAATTAGGCAAATTAATGTGAAAATTCCCAAACCTTTCGCCAATGAGGGTGATAATCGGTAGTAAAACGCCATCACTGGAATCGAAATAAGCGTCGCCCAATTGAGAAAAGGCACAGACGACATCCAATCAGGTTGCGGAATGTCCCAAAGAAGCCCAAAAATTACCAAGTAAATGAGTGGTACACAGACCCAATGAATTAACTTATTGAGTTTATTTTGGTGGCTTACGCCGTATTCTTCGAACCATTGATCGGCACTTTTCTTTACCATTTTCCTTCCCCTGTTGTTTAATCATAAAAACTATAGCGTATCTGCGATGTGCTCATGTGTTTCTAGGAGGCAATAACTTGTTTCAAACGTTCAACCACAACCATCAGTATACGTATGGAGACATTGCTGTTTCTACTCATTGGTTGCGTTTACTTTTGCAGGGGTTTGAGGCTGGAGGATTGGATGCACAACACATTCTTGAATGCGCGGGGCTCAATCAAAACTCACTCAATCATCCAAGTGGCCGTTCAGATTTGGAGCAAACCCTGAAAGTCTGGCGAGCGGCTGAGAGTTTATCTGATCGTCCTGTTGGCTTGATGTTAGGGGAGTATTTAACGCCATTGCACTTTCCAATATTAGCGGTAAATTTAATGAGCTGCCCCAATGTATTGTCAGCACTTCAACTTGGCAGTCGTTATTCCGACATCATTAGTCAAGGTGGTCATATCACTATGGTTGCAGCGGCTGACGGGGTTGCGATTCGCTATATGCCTGCAAAAGATGGGTTTAGTCGTCATCAGATTGATACCGTATTACTGTTATTGAAGCGATTTAGCGAATGGTTAACCTGCCGAGTCATTACGCCTAAGCGAGTTCATTTAGTATGTGATCAGCCAGTGGCATCTGAATATGAAGAATATGCTCGACACTATGGCGTAGTGCCCACCTTTGGTATGCCATTCAATGAGTTCGTGATTGATGCGTCTTGGCTCTCTTATGCATTACCCGGCGGCGAACCACTCTTGATGGATTTCCACAAGGCACTTATCGACGAGAAAATGGAGCATATTCTTGCGCCGAGTGCGATTGTTCGAGTGCAGAATGAGTTAAGGCAAGCGGTGCATTTAAAGGTTGATCGAGCAGAAATGGCTAAGCTTCTGAATATGAGCGCGAGTACCTTGCATCGGCGTTTGAAAGAGGCGGATACCAGCTTTAATGAGTTACTTGAAAAGGAAAGGATCAGGCGCTCTACTCAGTTGGTCCTTGGGACGCAACTTCCGCTTGCTGACATCAGTGAGTTACTTGGATTCTCTGAGAGTAGTGCGTTTTCGAAGGCGTTTAAGCGCTGGCATGGCGAGTCGCCACAGATTTTCCGCCAGCGCAATATTCAAAATAACACCGCGTTTTAAAGTGAGTCTAGTAACTCGATCAAATCGTCGTGGTGTGATTTTGTTTTTACTTTTGCCATCACACTCGCGAGCTTGCCTTCTTCATCAATAATGAAGGTGACACGGTGTACGCCCATGAACTCTTTACCCATGAACTTTTTCATAGCCCACACGCCGTACTGTTCGGCGATGGCGTGATCTTCATCGGACAACATGTCGAAGTTCAATTCGTCACGATCAATAAATTTCTGTAATCGTTTTGGGGCGTCTGGGCTTAAGCCAAAAACGACGACGTTGCGATCATTAAGTTCTTTCTGTGTATCTCGTAAGCCGCAGGCTTGCACAGTACACCCTGGCGTCATGGCTTTTGGGTAAAAATAGAGAACGACTTTTTTGCCTTGAAGCTCGCTCAAGGTGACTTCTTCTTCACGCTGATTGAGGGTGGTGAAATCCGGAGCTTGTTGACCGATTTCAGGAAAATCTAGTGCCATAAATACCTCTGTATAGGGAATGTATAAGTAAAGCTACCGGATATGAGTGTGTTATTGCAAGCGTAACGGGCTTTTAGGGATGCAACAGCAGGGCAGAATTTCGTCGTCGTCAATCCACGCCATCGGTTCTTCGGTGTAATGAACTTCTCCCTCGATCAAGCGTGTGCGACAGCTCCCACAATAGCCTTCACGGCATTGAAATTCAATATGGACATCTTGGGCTTCTAGTGATTCAAGTAAGCTGCTGGCATGCTGGAAACGTGCGTTGCGGCCATCAGAGAATATTACCTCAAACGAGGGCTTCTCCATCCCTTCAAAACTGGTTTGCGGCGTGGGTTCGGGGCTTTCTGCCAAATAACCAAACAGATCCCCTTGTTCTATTTCAACCGGCTCTGGTATAGGTTGTGTGTGTATTGGAGCACGATCAGAAGAAGGGGAGTAAGCGTCGAATAAATCCATCTCTAGCTGAGTTGCGCCGCCACCAATCAGTGTCAGCTCGTCTTGAGCGTCAGAGAAAAATGTTTTGGATTTTACCCAGCGTCGACGCCCCACTCGGGGCGTCTTGCGTGATGAGGCCGAAGCGGACATCAGAGGTCGAAGTCACCGAAGTCATCGGTATCAACTTCGCTATCGAGAGCACCAACAAGGTAAGAGCTGATTTCAGCTTCTTGTGGTGCGACCTGTACATTGTCACTGTTTAGCCACGCGTTAATCCAAGGCAGCGGATTGGTGCGACCTTCAAAGATTGGATCAAAGCCCAGCGCAGAGATGCGTTGGTTGGTGATGTATTCCACGTATTGGCTCAAAATATCTTTGTTTAAGCCAATCATTGAGCCGTCTTTGAAGAGGTATTCTGCCCACTCTTTTTCTTGCTCAGCCGCTTCAAGGAAGATAGCGATTACATCATCACGGCATTCTTCTGCAATGATGGCTAACTCCGGATCATCTTTACCACGCGCCATAATTTGCAGCATATGCTGAGTGCCGGTGAGGTGCAGTGCTTCGTCACGGGCAATCAGTTTGATGATCTTGGCGTTGCCTTCCATCTTTGCACGTTCAGCAAAGGCGAATGAGCAGGCAAAACTGACGTAAAAGCGAATGGCTTCAAGTACGTTTACTGACACCAGCATTAGGTACAGCTGGCGCTTTAATTCACGCAGGCTAACAACGATGGTTTCGCCGTTAATGGTGTGTGTGCCTTCACCCAACTGGGTGTAGTAGTTTGATAAGCTAATAAAGCTATCGTAGTAGGCCGTGACCGTTTCAGCACGGCGAACGATGTAATCGTTTTGCGTGATGTCATCAAACACCACCGCAGGGTTCGGAATGATATTACGCACAATGTGCGTGTATGAGCGGCTGTGAATAGTTTCACTGAATGACCACGTCTCAATCCAAGTTTCGACTTCTGGCAAGGACACAACCGGCAGCAATGCTACGTTCGGTGAGCGTCCTTGAACCGAATCAAGCAGGGTCTGGTATTTTAGATTGGAGACGAAGATGTGCTTTTCGTGTTCCGGCAGATCCATAAAGTCTTTGCGGTCGTTCGTTAGGTCTACTTCTTCTGGACGCCAGAAAAAAGAGAGCTGCTTCTCGATCAGGTTTTCAAAGATCTTATGCTTCTGTTGGTCGTAACGTGCGACGTTTACGTGCTCGCCAAAGAACATAGGCTGAGCGAAGGTGTCAAAGTTGTTACGGTTAAAGGTTGTGTATGCCATTACCAGTCTGTATCTCTTGACGGGCTCTGTGGGATAACGGAGCCCTGTTTCTAATTAGTCGTATTGCCGCAAGCGGATCAGATCTTACAAGCACCGCCAGCGCAATCATCATCTTCTTGCTGGACGTCTTTTTGTGGATCTTCCATACCATCACGCGTGTTGTGGTAATACAGGGTTTTCACGCCGTTGCGGTAGGCCGTTAGTAGATCTTTTAATAACTGCTGCATCGGCACTTTGTTGTTCGGGAAGCGCGATGGGTCGTAGTTGGTATTGGCTGAGATCGCTTGGTCAACGAACTTTTGCATAATCCCTACCAACTGTAAGTAACCTTGGTTGCTTGGGATCTGCCATAACAGTTCGTAGTTGCTGCGTAATTCACGATACTCAGGTACAACCTGTTTTAGGATACCGTCTTTGCTTTGTTTAACACTGATATAGCCACGAGGAGGCTCAATACCATTGGTCGCGTTGCTGATTTGCGAAGATGTCTCTGAAGGCATCAGTGCGGTCAACGTTGAGTTACGTAGGCCTTTTTCAGTGATGTCTTTACGCAGCGTTTCCCAGTCGTAATGGAGTGGCTCTTCACAGAACTTGTCGACGTCTTTCTTGTACGAATCGATCGGTAGTATACCTTGAGCGTAAGTGGTGTCGTTAAAGGCTTCACAAGCGCCTTGTTCAACAGCCAACTTATTTGAAGCGCGTAATAACCAGTACTGAATGGCTTCAAATGTGCGGTGGGTTATACCGTTGGCACTGCCATCAGAGTATTTCACACCGTTTTTCGCCAAGTAGTAGGCGTAATTGATAACGCCTACACCTAAGGTGCGGCGAGACAAACTAGCTTGTTGTGCCGCCAGTACTGGATAATCTTGGTAGCTTAGTAGACTGTCGAGTGCGCGAACAATGAGGTCTGAAAGCTCTTCCAGTTCGTCTAAATCATCAATTTTACCTAGGTTAAACGCCGCTAATGTACACAGGGCAATTTCACCTTCAGGGTCGTTGATGTCTTTCAGAGGCTTAGTTGGTAAGGCAATTTCAAGACATAAATTCGACTGGCGAACCGGTGCTTTTTTCGGATTGAACGGACTGTGAGTGTTGCAGTGGTCAACGTTCTGAATATAGATACGGCCCGTGCTGGCACGTTCTTGCATCATCATCGAGAACAAATCGACAGCCTTCATCACTTTCTTGCGAATGGTCTCGTCGGCTTCGTATTTTAGGTACAGCTGTTCAAAGCGTTCTTGGTCTTCAAAGAAAGCGTCGTATAGGCCTGGCACATCCGATGGTGAGAATAGGGTGATGTTGCCATTTTTGATCATGCGCTCGTACATTAGCTTGTTGAGCTGAACGCCGTAATCAAGGTGGCGTACGCGATTTTCTTCAACGCCACGGTTGTTTTTTAGGACCAGTAAATTTTCAACTTCGTAGTGCCACATCGGGTAGAAAAGTGTAGCAGCACCGCCACGGACACCACCCTGCGAGCAAGATTTTACAGCAGTTTGGAAGTGCTTATAAAACGGGATACAACCGGTGTGGAAAGCCTCGCCGCCACGGATCGGGCTGCCTAATGCACGAATACGTCCACCGTTAATGCCGATCCCTGCACGCTGAGATACGTATTTAACAATCGCCGCAGACGTTGCGTTGATTGAATCGAGGCTGTCGCCCGCTTCAATCAATACACAAGAGCTGAACTGACGAGTTGGTGTACGCACACCCGCCATGATCGGCGTCGGAAGTGATAACTTAAACAAAGACACGGCATCGTAAAAACGTTTGATGTAATCCAGTCGACGTTCTTTGTCGTAGGATGCAAACAAACACGCAGCGATTAATACGTACAAAAATTGCGCACTTTCATACACTTTGCCAGTGACGCGGTTTTGTACTAGGTATTTGCCTTCAAGCTGTTTTACGGCAGCGTAGCTGAAGTTCATATCACGGGTGTGATCGATAAAGGCATCCATCGCTTCGATTTCTTCGCGTGAATAATCTTCCATTAAGTGCTTGTCGTAACGCTCTTCTTCGACCATGCGTTTTACGTGTGCGTACAACGCGGGTGGCTCAAATCGACCATACGCTTTTTTGCGCAGGTGAAAAATATTTAAGCGGGCGGCAAGATATTGGTAATCCGGTGCTTCTTCCGAGATTAAGTCTGCCGCGGCTTTGATTAAGGTTTCATGAATTTCTGACGTTTGAATGCCGTCAAAAAATTGCAGATGCGCTCTTAATTCAACTTCTGATACTGACACACGGTCAAGACCCTCTGCCGCCCAAGTCACCACTTTATGGATCTTGTCGAGATCGAGTGGTTCTTGTTCGCCATCGCGCTTCGAGACTTTGAGGGTACTGTTCATTTCATTAGTGCCTGTATTCAAGGGGAAACTGCTCCATCTGTCCTTGATTTAGTCGGTTTCTTAAAAACTTGACGATTATCCCTGCTATCGGGTAGGGCGAGTCCTAAGTACCTGACGTATCGTCGGTTTTAGTCTGGGCACAAGATAATGCGCCAAGGGGGTGAATTCAACCCCATATGTTGTGCTGATTAATATTTTCCAGTGTGGATAACTTGTGAGTATCTAGTGGACATTCCGAGGACTTTTTTTACAACCTCATACAGACCTTGATTTCAAGCCGTTTAACAGACAAATTGGGCCGTAATGACAATAATGGAACTTGTTACTGTGCAACATTGCGTAACAGCGTCTAGAGTTAAAGAAACAGCGGTGTGGTCTATTTTGCCATAACATCTTAAGCCCATTACGGGTACTGATTGTAAGGAATGGTACTTCTTCATGTTAAATCACGAGAGCAGTCATAACTCAGAAGAGAACTGGCGTATCCTCATTGTCGAAGATGATGAGCGTCTAGCGGCGCTGACTAAAGATTATTTAGAAAGTAATGGCTTGATTGTATCAGTCGAAGGCGATGGCAGTCGCGCGATTGATCGAATCAAAACCGAGCAGCCTGATCTTGTCGTATTGGATCTAATGCTTCCGGGTGAGGATGGTCTAGCGGTTTGCCGAATCGTGCGCCCATACTTTAAGGGACCTATTTTAATGCTGACGGCGCGAACCGAAGACCTTGACCAAGTACTTGGCCTTGAAATGGGGGCTGATGACTATGTTGCTAAACCTGTTCGCCCTCGTGTTTTGCTGGCGCGTATTCGGGCGCTGCTACGTCGTGTCGGTGACTCTGGTGAGGATCTTTCTGAAGAAGTGTCACCATCGTCTCGCTTAACTTTTGGTAATTTGGTCGTCGATAGCTCAATGCGAGAAGCGTGGTTGCAAGGCGAAAGCATTGATCTCACCAGTGCAGAATTTGATTTGCTGTGGTTATTGAGCAGCAACGCAGGACGTGTATTGACGCGTGAAGAGATATTTAACCAATTACGAGGCATTGAATACGACGGTCAGGATCGCTCGATTGATGTTCGTGTGTCGCGCATTCGGCCGAAAGTGGGCGACGACCCAATGAACCCGAAGCGTATTAAAACCGTACGCAGTAAAGGCTACCTGTTCGTTAAAGAACTTTAGCTTGAGTCGACCCTAGGGAGTAAGCCGCTATTTTTATCAGAGTGTATTTGGGTCTGCTCGGAGCTTTGCTGGCCGTTGCTATTCTCTGTGTTGCTGCGTTGCAACTGGTTAACCTTGTCCGTTCGGCACAATTTTTTGAAGAGGTGTCTCAGGGGAGTTTGCATTTGATTGGAGAGCGGCTGGCTGAAGATCCAAGCGTCTTGCCGGAATTAGCTGCACGTTTTGATGCTCAACTGGAAATCCAACCTCCTGAGCTTGCCCCTGAAGACGAATACGAACGCAGCCGCTTGGAGCGTGGGCAAGTAATCATCACTATGGCCGCGGATGGAAAAACCGCCGCGATGCGCAGTGCGATGCCCGATGGTAGCTGGTTATATGTTTATTTTAATAACGTGACTGAGCGTCAAGCTCAAGCGACGGCCTCCTTGTTGTTAGAAAGCTGGCAGCAGGAGCGGACATCGCTTGATGACTTCCTTGCTGAGAAAAGCGCGTACTTTGGTTACCCAATTACTCAAGTAAAGTTGAGCGAGTTAAGTATCTCTGACTCCGACTTCGCACGCATGCAATACGGTGATGTGTTGGTCCGTTTTTCGATAGACGGGAGCCGTGGCGAAGCTTTGGTGAAAGTACCAGGACAGCCAGTCGCTTTGCGCCTTGGGCCTGTTGATAATTTTGACCCTTACTCCTTTCGTGCAATCTTTGTCATTGTCACCATTGGTGTGCTCTTGATTGGCTTGGGCGTGTATTGGGTGGTGAATACGTTTGAAACGCGTTTACGCAAGCTTGAGCAGGCCACCAGTCGATTAGCTCAGGGTCACCTTAATGCAAGGGTCAGTACGTCGGGTGAAGACCCTGTTGGACGTTTAGGACACTCGTTCAACAAAATGGCGGAGCACATACAAAGACTGATTTCGATTCAACGAGAGATGGTAAGAGCGGTCTCTCATGAACTTCGGACCCCTGTGGCGCGCATTCGCTTTGCCGCGCAAATCATTGAAGACTCTGTCATGGATGATCCGTTTGTATCGAAGCAGCTCTCCGGCATGGATTCTGACATTCAAGAACTCGACGAACTGATTGACGAGATTTTAACCTACGCGCGTCTTGAAGAAGGCGGCCCGATCTTGGATTTCCAAAAAATTAATGTGGCTGAAGTTGCGATGCAAGTGATTGGTGAATCGCGAGCGCCAGAACATGTGACGGTGTTGTACGAAGGCACAAGTCCAGAAGGTTTTCCGTTTTCAGAAGTGGAGCCACGGTATGTGCATCGGGCCATTCAAAATTTAGTAGGTAATGCTGGGCGTTACGCCAAAAGCAAAGTGAAAGTCTGTTGCAGTGTGGCGGACGATATTTGTCGTTTGGATGTCGAAGACGATGGCCCAGGTATTCCGGAGGAAGATTGGGATCGTGTATTCAGCGCCTTTGCTCGCCTTGATGACAGCCGTACACGGGCCTCTGGCGGTTATGGTTTAGGTTTGTCAATCGTTCGACGGATCATGTATTGGCATGGTGGACGTGCGTTGGTTGGGCGAAGTGACGAACTCGGTGGCGCTCGATTCAGCTTGATTTGGCCGCGTATTCACACCGACTAATCTTAGACAAATAAATGATGCGTTAACAAAATATTACAAAACATCACCCGTTTGCTACAGAGTTATATCAAAGTTAAGGTCACTATCAATGCACGTATCCTTTGGAGACGTGGTGAGAATGTAGCGACTTGATTGTCGCCTTAATGGGCCTCTAGATTTAGAGGCCTTTTTTTGCTCTAAAATTAAGCCAAAGCTGCGCTTATGTTTTCGCGGGAGAAATACCGGGTAGCGTGTTAAAACAGCTGTCGATCGCTATGCGAATAAAGTCTTGTAAGTAATGGCTTTCCGATTGATCCTTCCTGTAAGCGGCGTACAGCGTTGGCCAGACGCCATCTTGACCAAGTGGTAACATGGACACCAACCCTGCATCCAAATAGTTCTGTAATGCCCAGCTTGGCAAGCACGCAACGCCGCGACCACTAGCGACTAACTGAATCATCATCAAGGTAAGCTCTGTTTGTCGTGTTGCGGCAGGTTCAACGCCATCTTCATTTAAAAAGTATTCAAAAATATCTAAGCGTTTGCGATCTACTGGGTAGTGAATCAGGGTTTCATCACGCAAATGTTCTGGCTTTATGTGTTGCTCATTGGCTAAAGGGTGTTGGTTTGCTAAGGCTAAAACGGATTGATAGCGAAACAGTGGTGTGTGGCTGAGTAGATTATCCGCGGAAGGGTCAGAGGTAATAACGAGATCAATATCACCTCGGCGCAGTGCGGCTTGCGGCTCGAAGTGAAAACTGGTGGTGAGATCGATCTCAACGTCTGGCCATTGCTCACGGAAAGCATTGATCGCTGGCATCAACCATTCAAAACAACTGTGACACTCAATCGCCATATGAAGTCGGCCATCGTGACCAGACTCGATTTTACGTAGCGTTTGCTCCGTCTGTCGTATCATTGGTAGCACGCGGTCGGCTAGGTCAAGAACCTCTAAACCTGCACGAGTGAAACGTAAGGGGCGGCTTTTTCGCTCAAATAATCGTGTGCCAAGACGCTCTTCTAAATCTTTCAATTGGTGCGACAAGGCAGACTGAGTAAGGTGCATACGGCGCGCGGCGTCGACCATGCTGCCGCCGTCACGAATGGCAACCAAAGTTTTTAGATGGCGTATGTCGAGCATATAAATGCACCAAGTTGAATTAATTTCACTAAAGTTTACCCTCAGTGCTGCTTGTATTCATGTAAAAGCTGAAATTATTCGTATTAAGCTAGTCTGCAGATAGGCTGGAGCGTCGCTGTATTGTGCCTTGGTGCTCTAGTAAGAACCGAAAGACAAGGTTACTCTTCAAAGAATAATCATCCGCCGGAGTTTTTGATGAGTCGATACCTGTTAAGTCTTGATCAGGGCACAACGAGCAGTCGCGCTATTTTGTTCGATAAACAAGGGAACATCGTCACGTCTGCGCAGCAAGAATTTGATCAGCACTTCCCTCATTCTGGCTGGGTCGAGCACGTTCCAGAGGACATTTGGCAATCAACCCTGCACTGTGCCAAGGCGGTTTTGGATGAGGCTGCAGCTACAGCGCAAGACATTATTTCTATCGGTATCACCAATCAGCGCGAAACGACGCTTATCTGGGATCGCGCAACGGGCGAGCCTGTTTATCCGGCCATTGTCTGGCAAGACCGAAGAACGGCGGATTTGTGTCGTCAGTGGCAGTGCCATGCAGATGAGATTACGGCAAAAACGGGCCTGCTATTAGACCCTTACTTTTCCGCCAGCAAAATTTGTTGGATTTTGGATAACGTTAACGGTTGTCGCCAGAGAGCCGAGCAAGGAGAGCTCATTTTCGGAACCGTAGATACTTGGCTGATTTGGAACTTAACCGCCGGTCAAAATCACGTAACCGATGCCACGAACGCGTCTCGGACTATGCTGTTTAATATTCATGAGCAGTGCTGGGATGCAGAATTATTGAACTATTTTAATATTCCGCCATCTTTGTTACCCCGAGTTCAAGACAGTGCGTCTGAATTTGGACAAACGGATCCTGAAATATTGGGTGGGGCTGTTGATATTGGTGGTGTTGCTGGTGATCAGCAGGCAGCATTAATAGGGCAGGGTTGTTTTAAAGAAGGCATGGTAAAGAGCACTTATGGTACCGGTTGTTTTGTTGTTTTGAACACGGGCAGTAAGGCCTTAATGTCGTCTCACCGGTTATTGACCACCGTCGGGTATCGTATCAACGGTGAAGTGACTTACGCGCTGGAAGGCTCGATATTTATGGCTGGCGCTACGATTCAATGGATTCGTGATGGTCTACAATTAATTGGTGATGCAAAAGACAGTCAGTTGCTTGCTGAGCAAACCGGTTACGACAATCCTGTGTACATGGTACCAGCGTTTGCGGGCTTAGGTGCGCCGTATTGGGATGCCGATGCGCGTGGTGCTATTTTTGGTTTATCACGTGATACCGGCATTAAAGAAATCGTGACGGCGGGTCTTCAAGCCGTGTGTTACCAGACTCGAGATTTACTGGAAGCGATGGCCGGTGACGGTGTCGATGCGGGTGAGTTACGTGTCGATGGTGGAATGGTGGTGAATGATTGGTTGGTGCAGTTCTTGGCTGACGTTCTGGGTATCACCATTACTCGTCCAAAAATTACGGAAACCACTGCGTTGGGGGCTGCGTATTTAGCGGGCCTTCAGGCGGGTGTATTTGATAGCCTCGAAGAGGTGGCAGAGCTGTGGCAGGAAGATCGCCAGTTTCGCCCTGAGCTGCCACTCGAACGGCGTCAGTCATTGTATGCGGGTTGGCAGGAGGCCATTGGTCGACTTTGCTCTCGGTAAAATGGATTAGACGTCTTTTACGGCCAATACGATGAATTTGTTGTGGTTATGTAAACGTGGCTAGCGTCTTGACGCGTAAGTTATTAATCTGGCCTTATAATACAAGTAGGAAGCCTGTATGGGGCAATTGCAAAAGGACATTCTTCGGCGTCACGGATTGGCGGCAGCAGGCGTGTTACTGTTTTCGGTTTTATATTACCTTGGCTACAAGGTTGAATACGGCCACGGTGCGCCAATCTACCTTTATTTAATCACGGTCGTCTTTTACATTGGCTATTTGGTGTGTGTCTTTGTTATTTCAACAGGGCGTGTAAGAGACTTCAGTGATCCTAGTTTGACTTTGCCCATCATGGCGTGGGTGATTCTTTATATGTCAGTGATGATGTATTTCGCTCCTGCATTAAGGACGGTGATGTTGTTGGGCTTTCTCAATATCATGCCTTTTGGTGTGTTCAGGTTAAGCGGACGCGGTTTTATTGGCATCACGCTCTACTCTTTAGCCTGCTATGCATTAGTGATCTTTTTTACCCACCATCGTGGCAGCGCCGAGTTAATTCCTGAGTTTGAAGCTGTAACCGGTGTCGCTTTAATGATCAGTCTGTTGGTGTACGCATCCATTGGACGAGAGTTTTCGGTACTTCGTAAAGCCTATGGCGAAAAGAACTCTGAGCTGCGTCGAGCATTGGCGAGAATTGAAGAGCTGGCTGTCACCGATGAATTGACGGGATTAAATAACCGTCGTTATTTACTTAAAACATTAGAAAAACAACGCGCATTAGCGATTCGCCAAGATATTCCGTTTGTGGTTGCGTTTGTGGATATCGATTTCTTTAAAGATGTGAATGATGAATACGGACACCGTATAGGTGATCAGGTATTAGCAGAACTTGCGCATTTATTACGAGTCTCGGTACGAGAAGTCGATCTCGCTGCGCGGTATGGTGGTGAAGAGTTTGTGCTTTTACTTTCAGGGCTTAACCTAGAAGCGGCAGAAGGTGTGCTAGAACGTATTCGTGTCTCAGTTGAGTCGCAGTTGTTTTCTGAAGCCGAAATCAAGCAAGCAGTCTCTATTGGTGTGGCGCAATACCATCCTGATGAACCGGCTGAGGAAGTGCTTAATCGAGCAGATCGAATGCTGTACGAGGCAAAGCGTGGAGGTCGTAACCGCGTTCATGTGGAAGAACGCGGTATGATTTCAGAAGTCGATTAGTCTTCTTCTTCCTGGCACAGCAAAAACTCTAATAAGGCTTTTTGCGCGTGTAAGCGGTTCTCTGCTTCGTCCCAGACGACTGAGCGAGGATCGTCCATGACATCATGGGAAACTTCTTCTCCCCGGTGCGCGGGTAGGCAATGCATAAATACGACGTCGTCTGCGGCCTGATCGAGTAGTGCACTCGATACTTGGAAGGCGCTAAATTGCTTTATACGCTCTTCTTGCTCATCTTCTTGACCCATAGATGCCCATACATCTGTCGCGACTAAGTTCGCGCCTTGTACGGCTTCTGCTGGAGTTTCAAATAAGCGAATACGTTCGCCAGCTTCTGCAACGATGTCTGGGTTCGGTTCAAAGCCTTTTGGTGTGGCAATGCGCAATTTGAAATCAAATTGAATCGCCGCTTTGATATACGAATGGCACATGTTGTTGCCATCGCCAATCCAAGCCACGGTTTTGCCTTGTATAGAACCTCGGTGTTCAACGTAGGTTTGAACGTCTGCCAGTAGTTGGCAAGGGTGGTAGTCATCTGTTAATGCATTGATGACAGGCACGGCTGAATATTCTGCAAAGCGTTCAAGCATGGCGTGGTCGAAGGTGCGAACCATGATCACGTCAAGCATACGGGAAAGAACGCGCGCTGAATCTTCAACCGGTTCACCGCGCCCTAGCTGTGTGTCGCGCGGTGACAGAAAGATGGCGCTACCGCCCAGCTGAGCCATGCCTGCTTCAAACGACACGCGAGTACGGGTGGATGATTTTTCGAAAATCATACCCAGTACACGGTTTTTTAGTGGTTCATAAATCTCACCGGCGTGCTGCATTCTTTTCAGCTCAATTGCACGGCTGATTATCCAGTTAAGCTCATCGGTAGACATGTCGGACAGTGTCAGAAAGTGTCTCACGGTATTTCCCTTATTGTGGGCTGCTTCAACAACAAAGCAGCGCCTTTATCAGTGTATTGCAAACCAGCACATGCTGGCTTAATTCAATTCGTTAATCAAAGCCATCACGCGTTCGATAATTTGGTCGGCTTCTTGTTCTGTTAAATTCAGTGGTGGCAATAAACGAATAACATTGCCAGACGTGACGTTAAGCAACAGCTGTTTATCCAATGCTTTCGCCATCAATTGTGGACAGTCCTGTTTAAGTACAATCCCCATCATCAAACCACGCCCTCGAATCTCGCTAAACAGTGGGTTACCCGCTAACTGCTCAGTAAACGCTTTGCGCAAGTAATTGCCCATGTGCGCAGCGTGTTCTGCAAGCTTTTCGTTCACAATCGTGTTTACAACCGCTACACCCGCCGCACAGGCTAGCGGGTTACCGCCGTAGGTCGAGCCGTGATTGCCAGGTTGCAGTATTTCAGCCGCAGCGCCTCGAGCAAGGCAAGCACCAATCGGCACGCCATTGCCGAGCCCTTTGGCGGTCGTGACAACATCGGGTAAAAAGCCAAATTGCTGATAACAGAAGTAGCTGCCCGTACGGCCATTGCCTGTTTGAATCTCATCAAGAAGCATTAAATAGTTGTGGTCGTCACAGAGTTGGCGCACGCCCTTTAAGTAGGCTGCGTCTGCGGTGGCTAAGCCGCCTTCGCCTTGCACTGGCTCCAACATAACGGCAACGACATTGGGATTTGCTTTGGCAACAGCAGTAAGCGTATCGAGATCCATAAATGGCACACGAATGAAACCGCTCAACATGGGGCCGAAGCCTTCTTGTGCTTTGGCGTTGCCGGTTGCTGTCAACGTTGCCATCGTACGGCCATGAAAGGCTTTGGTCATGACGATAATCACCGGCTCGGTGATGCCTTTCTGGTGGCCAAACTTACGCGCGATTTTAATCGCCGCTTCGTTGGCTTCAGCGCCAGAGTTGGAGAAGAACACGTTATCCATTCCCGAAACGCCAGTTAGAGCGTCGGCCAATTCCTGCTGGCGAACAATGCCGTACAGGTTGGAGGTATGGACCAAATTCCCGGCCTGCTCCTGAATGGCTTTAGTGACTGCCGGATGAGCATGACCAAGACCACATACTGCAATACCGGACAGGGCATCGAGATACTGTCGACCATCTGTCGCCGTAATCCAAGACCCCTGACCAGAGGTGAAGGTCACAGGCAAACGACCGTATGTATTCATGATGGCTGGCATAATGTCTTTCTTCCTCAGAACGCAAAAGGGCAGCCATGGCTGCCCGGAAACTAGGGCACCTGCGGATCGTCAGTAAAAGTGACAATAATCCACGGGTGACCGCGCATAATACGAGAGGGTGATCGTTTTGTAAACGATCACCCAGTGGGTTTTAGAAGCTTATGTGTACGCCGTGACTCAACCTTTGCCGCGCGTACGGGTGCGGTTTGAGCGGGCGTTCTTTTCAATGAAGGTGATGATTTTAGTTGCTACATCAATTCCGGTAGAGACTTCTATGCCTTCAATGCCCGGTGATGAGTTCACCTCCATCACCACGGGTCCATTATTTGAACGCAGAATATCCACCCCTGCGACATTTAAGCCCATGGTTTTTGCTGCTCGAACAGCTGTAGCGCGCTCTTCCGGTGAGATGCGAACAATGGATGCCGTTCCGCCTCGGTGAAGGTTGGAGCGAAATTCCCCTTCTGCTGCTTGGCGTTTCATTGCAGCAACCACACGGTCACCGACGACTAAGCAACGGATGTCCGCGCCGGAGGCTTCTTTGACGTATTCCTGCACCATGATGTTCGCTTTTAAGCCCATAAAAGCCTCAATAACACTCTCTGCCGCTTTGCGCGTTTCAGCGAGAACGACGCCAATGCCTTGGGTGCCTTCAAGAAGTTTAATCACTAAGGGTGCGCCACCGACCATATTGATGAGATCAGGAATATCATCCGGGCTGTGTGCAAAACCAGTAATCGGCAAACCTATGCCTGCGCGAGACATTAATTGCAGTGAACGCAATTTATCGCGCGAGCGGCTAATGGCGACGGATTCGTTAACAGGGTAGACCCCCATCATTTCGAATTGACGCAATACCGCAGTGCCGTAAAAGGTAATCGATGCCCCAATACGTGGAATGACGGCATCAAAGCCTTCCAAGTTGTCGCCTTGATAATGCATGGACGGTTCTTGGCTATTCACATTCATATAACAGTGGAGGGTATCGAGCACACGAATTTCATGCCCGCGCGCTTCCGCAGCTTCAATAAGTCGGCGAGTTGAATAAAGACTGCCACTACGGGACAGTATGGCGATCTTCATTACTTAATTCCTGAGGCGTTCTTGGATATGTCGACTAAGAAGCGATCTTTCATTGCGGCACGCCCAATCAGCATTGGGTACTTCATACTGCCTCGGTGGCTAAGGCTAATTTCGGTCGTGAATTTAAGCCCGCCAATATGCATTTGAGTCTGAAGGATGTATCGTTTTGCACGATGGCCATTTGAGCTAGTGATAACACGTTGATCAAATACCTTGGTCTCGCAGGTTTGATCAATGCGAGCAGAGTGTTTATTGAATTTCACGTGAAAGCGGACCCAAAGCTCACCGTCGCGTTCAAATTCTTCAATTTTATCGGCGTGTAGACTGCTAGTTGCCGCGCCTGTATCTACCTTGGCTTGACATTCAATAGCCAGCTCCGGTAATTCAACACTTTCGATGTAACCAAGAATATTATGAGTCATCGTTATCACTGGTCTCTGAATCGCTCTCAGCTGTGGCCGGTGACGATGCGGTGAAATAAATTTGTTTACGAGCAATAGCGTTTATGTAAGTCGCCCATGTACGTTCAACGGCATTGGTCGGTGCAAGAGTTTGTTGCGCAAACTCGACAAAGCGTTGCTCTTCATCGGTGACAGGAGTTCGAGTTCCGTCGTGCAGCGCCTTCAAGGCAACCCCCATGTTTTCAAGCATTTGCGCTTGATCACGAGTGAAATCTCCTGAACGATGAAACCCTCGGGCGAAGTTTACGTCATCAAAAAACTTCTTTGGGCTATCAAAACTCTTGGCTTGGATCTGGCTCATAAACCACCTAACTGTGCGTATATTTAAGGGTCATATTGGCTAGCCTAAGACGCAATGTTTTAGGCTATTTTTCAGGCGGAGTATGGTCAGCCGTCAGTTTGTGGTAAAACAAAAAAATCTTCTCGTAACGTGCAAGTTTTTTGGTTGATATGGATACAGATTTACTTAAAACATTTATGGAGGTTTCTCGCACTCGCCACTTTGGCCGAGCAGCAGAGAATCTATACCTTACTCAGTCGGCGGTGAGCTTTCGAGTGCGTCAGCTCGAGGGGTTACTGGGGGTCGAATTATTTTCACGTCAGCGTAATAATATTCAGTTGACGCCTGCCGGTGAAAAACTCATCCCCTTGGCTGAAAGTAGTGTGCTATTAGAACAGCGTATCAAACACGAAGTCTCTATCGCCGATGATAGGCATTACCAATTTGCTATTGGCGCCACGCCGAACCTTTGGGATGCGGTATTGCAGCAGCGTTTACCTTCTTTGCTACGTCGGCCGGGAATGGCCGTTAGTGCGATGGCTCACAGCAGTAGTGCCTTGGTTCGTCAGATATTAGAGCGCTCGCTGGACTTAGCGTTAGTCTTTGATGCCCCAAAGGTGGATGAGCTCGTCACCCAAGCAGTGATGACTGTGCCTTTAGTTATGGTCTCGTCAGAACCTTGTGATCATTGGGAGCAGGCGGCTGAACTGGGGTATGTGCTGGTGGACTGGGGCACGTCTTTTAGAATTCAGCACGCGCAAGAGTTCAAAGGTATGGCGGCACCGGCCTTAAAAACGAACACAGGCCGTATCGCCTTAGACAGCATTCTTATGTACGGCGGGGCAGGCTATTTGCCTGCCAGTATGGTCTCGCAGCATTTAGAATCTGGTGAGTTGCACGAAGTTAAAGAAGCCCCAGAAATGACCCGCCAAGTATTCGCTAGCTACCTCAGTACACGTAAAAACGACGAGCTGATTAACGACATTATTAAACAGTTACTGGAGTTTTCTCGTCATGATTAATCCTCTTACTCAACAAGCGTGGATCTTTCCTGAAGTTGGCGGCGCGGATGTCTTGATAGAGACACGACTCCCCGTTACGACTCCGCAAGCGGGTGAAGTGCTTATTAAGGTATTGGCATCGGGTTTTAACCCGATTGATACAAAAATTAGAGCAGGGCTTGCGCCTATCGCTTCTGATAATCATGTGCCTGGGTGTGATGTGTGTGGTGAGGTTGTCGCACTGGGTGACGATGTTGCAGAGTTTGCACTCGGTGATCTTGTCTATGGTTGTGCTGGGGGTGTCAAAGGCAGTAGCGGTACCTTGTGCGAATATATGTGCGCAGATGTTGATTTGCTTGCGCTCATGCCAAAAGCTATAAACACAACGCAAGCCGCTGTAATTCCTCTAATTAGTATTACCGCTTATGAAGCATTGAAACGACTAAATATTGCGGCGGGTGATGAGCTTCTTGTGATGGGTGGAACCGGTGGTGTAGGTCAGATGGCGATTCAGTTAGCCAGATTGAAAGGCGCCAAAGTGACGGCAACCGCAGGTTCGGAAAGCGGTTTACGCTTTATCGAATCGTTAGGTACGACCGCTATTTTCCATAGTGATGCTACCAATACCGCGACAGCGTTTAACAAAGTGTTAGATACCCACGGCGGAGAGAGTTTTCAAACGGCGCTCTTAGCCGCTGCGCCGGGTGCGCAAGTCGCCACTATCAATGCGAGAAATACCTACGATTTAGCTCAAGCTCACGCGAAGGCATTAACCATTCATGCGGTGTTCATGTTATTGCCTTTATTAACAGGCAATGGACGTAAGGCACATGGTGAATTCTTGGCTTGGCTGGCTACTGAAATTAATCAAGGGAATATTCAGCCGCCGACGGTTGATGAAAAATCGCCATCGGAGGTCGCTGCGGTTCATGCTGATTATGAAGCGGGAATGATAAACACCAAAACCGCGTTTGTTATATAAAGAACGCGTTGTGCTCTTTGGCGCTACTCAATACCGATCATCTTGTGCGTTTGTAGGCTTAACTTCCATTTAGGATGCTTCATGCAATATTGCAGCGCTTTTTGTGTATTGGTGAGGGAAAGCCCCTCTCGCGCTCCACTTAGCTTATCACTAGCCAGTACCACGGGTTCGTAATCGGCCATAGGCTGCAAGTAAAAGTGATCCGCTTCTATATAATCAAAACGCTCTGGCATAGCGGTTGGCTGAGGGTAAACCAACTTTAGCTCATCGCATTCTATAACGACAAGCTCAGCATCGGCTTTAGGGCTAAGGCAAACCCAATCAATATTCGCGGGCAAGGGAAGGGTGCCGTTAGTTTCAATCGCAACCTCAAAGCCGGCATGATGAAGAGCATCGACTAATGCAGTATCTAACTGCAATGCGGGTTCACCGCCTGTGCAAACCACGTAAGGTTGGCCTTGCACTGAGTCACCTATTGTTTTTCCTGGCCATTGCTTGCCAATAGTTTCAATTAACTCTTCTAAAGAATAGATACCACCAAGGTTGCCATCCGTACCAATAAAATCGGTATCGCAGAAAGTACATACCGCAGCAGCACGTCCGTCTTCACGACCGTTCCATAAATTACACTTGCTAAAGCGACAAAACACCGCAGGGCGACCAGCGTGAGCGCCTTCACCTTGCAAGGTATAGAAGATCTCTTTGATACGATAAGTCGATGTTGTCATTACGCCTGCTCGTATTCGAGAGAGTCGACAGCGTTATTCGCCGCAAAGGCTTCTAAGCGCTCAACGCATGATCCGCATTTGCCACAGGCCTTGTCGCGCCCGTTGTAACACGTCCACGTCTTGCCATAATCCAGTCCCATTGATAAACCGTCGGCCAGAATCTCAGTCTTTGCACTATTAAGGTAGGGAGTAACGATATCGACAGGCTCATAGTTGGCGAGTTTAGCGACCTTATTCATGGCGTGTACAAAATCAGGGCGGCAGTCAGGATAAATGGCATGGTCACCGGAATGAGCACCGTAGAACACCTTGCTCGCGCCAATATCTACTGCGTAACCAATCGCCAACGACAGTAGGATCATGTTCCTGTTAGGTACAACTGTCGACTTCATGTTCGCGGCCTCGTAATGCCCCTCCGGGATCTCCATGTCAGAGGTTAACGAAGAGCTCTGCAACAGCTGATTGATGGCAGTAATATCAATCACACGATGAGGAATTCCCAGCTCGTCACATACAGCACTGGCGTAACGGATCTCTTTCTTATGCTTTTGGCCGTAATCAAAGGTGAGAGCGTACAACTCATAGCCTTCTTTATAAGCACGTTGAAGAATGGTGAAAGAATCCATACCACCTGAATAAATCACTACTGCCTTCTCGCCCATCCGAACCCCACACTTGGTTGCAACTATTGCTTGAGTACCACTATTTAATAGGGGCGAGTATACGCGGTTATATAGAACGATGAAAAAAGTTTCAGAAAGTAGTTGACCCAAAATGCCTCATCTCTATAATGCGCCGCTCTTGATCGAGAACACTGCGAGACACCGGAAACGGCAATCACAGTCGATTAAGAAACCGGTAAAAAAGGTGTTGACGAAGTCTGAAAAGAACGTAGAATACGCCTCCCTGATCCGGACAAGAGACTCTTTAGGGTTTCATGTTAAATCAGGCAAGTGGTTGATTTTAAAGAAGTTTTTAAAATTAAATGCTTGACTCGGCTAAGTTCTTCTGTAGAATACGCCGCAGTGACCAAGACGCTTTGAGTGACTTGGTTAGGGTAAAAATCGAAGAGTGTGTTTTGTTAGCCTCCTCGAAAAACTTTGAAAAAAGCGATTGACACAAGGGTTTGCTTCTGTAGAATACGCAGCCCGCTTTGAGAGAAACCTTTCGGTAGATCAAAGCAACGTTCTTTAAAAATTCAGCATTAAGTAATTCGTGTGGGTGCTTAC
>OMOM01000101.1_pt1 | contig 60707 bp, 56 predicted proteins | sample 1646501 | NCBI WGS metagenome assembly OMOM01 (sample SAMN05416802, study PRJEB24817) | seawater metagenome | isolation source: Sea water | place: Canada:Atlantic | collected 2013-07
TCCGGGGCGGATTGTTTTGCGTGCCGCATAATGACTGCCGTTGGCTGGATGAAGCTGGATGCGCCGAGAAGAGAGGATCGTAAGGAGAAACCTCTCCTTGCATGGGGGCGGGGGCGGAGCCCCGAAAGGGAGTTGAGTTTGAGAGTTGAGTTTTGGAGTCTATCAACTCAGGTTATTCGTTAAAGAAATTGGACTTGTCGTTATTCTTCTGTTTTATCATTCCGGGCCATAACGCGTAGCTCATTACTTTAGTAACTATCCTCATTTTTATTGTTTCCGCATTATTTCTATCAGAGCTGAATTTCAGCAATGACAAGAATAATAAAACCCGAGCAACGTTTACTGTTGTGATGGGTAAGGATGCACATCATGAAAATAAAAAAATCGGCGCTTAACTTTGCTAGTTGCATTGCTATTTCAAGCCTACCGCTTGCTGCATTGGCAGATCTTCAGTCATTAGATGAAGCCAGCATGAGTAATGTCACGGGCCAAGCGGGTGTCACCATTGAATTAGAAACAGAAATCGATATTGGTGCCATTATTTATACCGATGAAGGTTCGTTATCTGTTAATGAAGTCTTTATTGGTGGTACTAACCGCGTTGACTTGTTTCAAGAGGGTATGGATGCCGCAAACGGCGGAAACCCCTTTATTATCAACGCCACCACTAAATTAGATGAATTAAAAATCGACTTCGACATCAGCGCCGACGGTGAAGCGCAAATCAAAATATTTCCGACCAATTTTGCTGCACCAGTGGATTTTCGTATCACCACTGGCGCTTGGGAGTTACAAGACTCTGACGGCAATGCCACGCTTACCTTGCTCGACAACTTTGCAATGGATGGTATCTTCACACAAATGTGGGCAAAAATCGGACAGGACGACACTCTGGGTGAAGAACGCTTGAATCTACAAGTTCGTATGGGGATTGATGATCTGGATTTTGATGTGCCATTTCTTGGTTTAGGTATCCGTGACATGCGTATGACGCGCTCCGATTACGATGACAACCCTAACCTACTTTCCGCCAACGCTTATATCGAAGCCAATATTTATAACGGTGAGCGCGCCGCGGGTGGTGACGCCCTGGCGATAGATCTAGTGAGTATGGATGCTGATATTACTGTGGGTGCCATCCAGCTAGGTGGAACTTCAATTGGTTCAATGAAGCTCGATAATTTGAGTATCGAGAACAGTACAATGCGCATTTATGGTCATTGATATAGCTACTGATTAATCCAAGTCTGAGTGAGCTTGCCCCTCTGTTCGAACATTTCAATGAGGGGCTTTTTTGTGTCAGTAATTTAGCTGGCCGCCGTCCTCAAGTTGCCCCATTGGTTAAGCCCTGTACAATGCCGCTCTTTCCACCCGGATTCTCTGGGTGATGGTTTATACGAAGCGGGCGATTTATGCTGAATTCTATTAAACGCGATTGGTTATCTAACATTCGTGGTGACTTGCTGGCGGGCACGGTAGTGGCGCTGGCTCTTATTCCTGAGGCGATTGCCTTCTCTATTATCGCGGGTGTTGATCCTAAAGTGGGTCTGTACGCGTCGTTCTGTATTGCTGTGATTATCTCGTTTGTGGGTGGTCGACCGGGCATGATCTCAGCAGCAACGGGTGCTATGGCCTTGTTGATGGTGACTTTGGTTAAGGATCACGGCCTTGAGTATTTGCTGGCAGCCTCGCTGCTTTGTGGCTTCATTCAAATAGCAGCAGGTTTTCTCAAACTGGGTGACTTGATGCGGTTTGTGTCGAAGTCAGTGGTGACTGGCTTTGTCAACGCGCTGGCGATCCTGATCTTTATGGCGCAGCTTCCTGAGCTGACCAATGTGACCTGGCATGTGTATGCCATGACGGCGGCGGGTTTGGGGATCATTTATTTATTCCCTTATGTGCCGAAAGTCGGCAGCTGGTTGCCTTCGCCCTTGGTATGTATCGTTGTAATAACTGCTGTGGCGATGTTTTACGGTATTGATGTGCGTACCGTGGCTGACATGGGCGAACTGCCAGATACCTTGCCTATTTTCTTATGGCCGGATGTGCCTCTAACGCTAGAAACCCTTTGGATTATTTTGCCTTACTCGGCGGCCTTAGCGGCGGTAGGTCTGCTTGAGTCCATGATGACGGCGACCATTGTTGATGAGCTAACCGACACTGACAGTAATAAGAACCGCGAATGTAAGGGGCAGGGTGTCGCTAATATCGGTTCGTCTTTACTGGGTGGTATGGCGGGGTGTGCCATGATCGGGCAGTCGATCATTAATGTTAAATCCGGTGGTCGTGGGCGCTTATCCACCTTTGTTGCGGGGTTCTTCCTGTTGATCATGGTGGTGTTCTTAGATGAATGGATTGGTCAGATTCCGATGGCTGCGCTTGTTGCTGTGATGATTATGGTGTCGATTGGTACCTTCTCTTGGGATTCGATTGTTAATCTGAAGAAGCACCCAATTTCCACCAATGTGGTGATGCTCACTACGGTATCCGTGGTGGTGGCGACTCACAATTTGGCGCTCGGTGTACTGATTGGTGTGTTGTTGGCGTCGCTATTTTTTGCCAACAAAATTGGCCGTTTTATGGTGGTTAAAAACGAACAAACTGCTGAAGGCGAGCGTAGCTATCATGTGATTGGCCAAGTGTTTTTTGCTTCATCGGATGCGTTTTCGAAGTCGTTTGATTTCCGCGAAGCGGTTACTCGCGTGACTATTGACCTGTCTCAGGCGCACTTCTGGGATATTACGGCAGTATCAGCACTGGATAGGGTGGTATTGAAGTTCCGCCGCGAAGGTGCTGAAGTAGAGCTCATTGGTTTAAATGAAGCGAGCTCAACCATTGTCGATCGTTTCGGGGTACATGATAAGCCTGAAGAAATCGAAAAATTAATGGGTGGCCATTAGTAAATAGAAACAGGTGTTTCGCGCAACGCGGTGACACCTGTGTTGGTATAGGGATGAAATTATGAATCAGATTACCGCCTGTATTGATGGATCGAACGGGACGACAGCCGTGTGTGCTGCTGCGAGCTGGGTCAGCCAACAACTTGAGAAGCCTTTGTGTCTGCTTCATGTGCTTGAAAAGCCAGCGGGGCGAGAGGCGGATTTGTCCGGCAGTATCGGCTTGGGCAGTCGCGAGCATTTACTCGCTCAATTGTCCGAGTTGGATGCTCAGCGCAATAAGCTGGCCATCGAAAGCGGGCACCTGATGTTGGAAGCGGCGAAAGACTGTGCCCATGATGCTGGCGTTACCGAGGTCTCAACACTGCAGCGCCATGGGCGTTTAGCGCGGGCTGTGGCAGAACTTGAAGAAGAGATTCGTGTTCTCGTGATGGGGCGACAAGGCGACGATCACTCAGTTCCTTCTGACAACGCGGTGGGTAGCCATTTAGAAACGGTATTGCGTACGGTGAAATGCCCAGTGCTGGTAACGGCTGGTGAATTTGTGCGGCCAACTTCTTTTATGGTTGCTTACGATGGCAGCGAGCCAGCTCAACGCGCACTGGCGTCTTATGGCAATAGCCCGTTACTGCGTGGTCTGCCATGTCACTTGGTTATGGTAAATCACGACGATGAGGCGCATAAAGCACAGCTTGAACAGGCGGCGGGACAACTTCGTGAGGAAGGTTTCGAGGTAACCGTGGCGTATTTAAGCGGCGATGTTCAATCTCAGTTGCTGGCATACCAGCACAAAAATAGCATCAATATGATTGTGATGGGGGCTTATGGGCACTCACGTATTCGACAGTTCTTTTTAGGATCACATACACGCAATATGGTCAGCCATACAAGTGTACCGCTTCTTCTTTTGCGTTAATCTTATAAATACACAGAGCGACTTCCGTGCTGACTATTCTTGTCATTACGGTGGTGGTTCTGCTGTTATAGTTTGGGTTTATGCAATCCGGACGCTCCGCTATGTCTGCTGACATTCTTTCGACCTCCCCCTTAAATGACGAGTCTGGTACTGAACCGATGACGAATGCCGGCACCTTGTCTGATCAAGAAATCGCCAATTTACGTTCCCAAATGCTGAACTTCGCTCGATTACAGTTAGATGATCCGCACCTAGCGGAAGACGCGGTGCAAGAGGCGTTAGCGGGTGCGCTCCGTAATGCCGATTCATTTACTCGCAGTGCCAGCTTGAAAACTTGGGTCTTCGCGATATTGAAACATAAGATTGCGGATGTATTACGCAGCCGCTATCGAGAACCAGTGCGAGAAGAGTGTAAGACTTGCAGCCAGAACGACGACGAATTCTTTGATGACAGCGGACACTGGCGTGCAGGCGTTACCCCACGGCGTTGGGGTAACACTCAAGAGTTGGCCGATAAATCTGACTTTTGGCGTGTGTTTGATGTGTGTTTAGAGCACTTACCAGCAGAGCAGGCACGGGTGTTTATGATGCGCGAGTTTATTGAACTAGAGTCCGCAGAGATATGTGCATCATTGGAACTATCCACTAGTAATCTGCATGTACTGCTGTACCGAGCGCGCCTTAAATTACGTGATTGCTTGTCAGAAAACTGGTTTGGCCGAGGGTAATTTATGTTGAGTTGTGAGCAAGCAACCCGTTTACTGTCTGAACGTCAGGAGCGTGCGTTATCGTTAAGTGAAAAAACTAGCCTTACGATGCATACTGCGATGTGTTCCGGGTGCCGCCAATTTGGCCGCCAGGTCGTTAGCTTACGCGAATTGGTTCGTAGTGCTCCGGAGTCAAAAAAGCAGAAAAAAAGTGAGGATAAATAATTATTTTCGCCTAAGTTGTAAGAATCCGCTGCTAACGTCGACTGACTTAATAGCGGCCACATTTTGCGGCCAATTAGCTGCACTGTGTGTAACTTTAAATAAGACCAACCTAAAAAGAGAGATGATTATGAATAAGACTATGACAACTTTATCAGCAGCAATGTTGTTGAGCGCTGCTTCTGTAACGGCTAACGCTGCAGAAAACCCATTTGCATCTGAAGCGCTTAGCTCTGGTTATCAAGTTTCAGGTCATCACGCTGAAGGCAAATGTGGTGAAGGTAAGTGCGGCGAAAAGAAAGCTGAGTCTGAAGGCAAATGCGGTGAAGGCAAGTGTGGCGAAAAGAAAGCCGAGTCTGAAGGTAAGTGTGGCGAAGGCAAGTGTGGCGAAAAGAAAGCCGACTCTAAAAAGAAAGACGCTGAAGGTAAATGCGGCGAAGGCAAGTGTGGCGGTAAAAGCTAATTTATTTTAGCGGGCGCATTTCAGCGCTTACTTCCTAAGGGCTTCTGTGAGGCACCCCCTGCGTCACAGAAGTTACCTGATTGACCTTTGAAACCTTTCTTTCGCCTCTTGGCATCAAGCCGATAAGGATTTTTTATGATCTCCCATATTCAGGCCGTTATTCAGCGCATTCAGTTCGCTGATGGTATCGCCCCACTACTGATGCGTTTGTATTTAGCGCCAATCATGATGCAAGCCGGTTGGAATAAATTCCAATCGTTTGACAGTACGGTTGCGTGGTTTGGCAATGCGGATTGGGGGCTTGGATTACCTTTTCCAGAATTGATGGTCATATTAGCAGCAGGTACTGAGCTGATTGGTGGCGCCTTATTGGTGATTGGCTTAGCAGTTCGTTGGGTGAGTATCCCGTTAATGGCCACCATGCTGGTCGCGGCATTCAGTGTTCATTGGGGGAATGGTTGGCTGGCCATTGCTGATAGCAGCAGTTGGTTAGCAAATGAACAAGTGCTGGAATCGGCGGAGCGTTTAAGTCGCGCCAAAGAAATTCTGCAAGAACACGGTAATTATGAGTGGTTAACCGGGCGTGGTTCGTTCGTCGTGCTTAATAACGGGATTGAATTTGCCGCTACGTATTTTGTCATGTTGCTGTCGCTGTTCTTTACTGGCGGTGGTCGCTATACCAGTCTCGACCACCTAATCGCGCAGCGTTTTAAATAATTACTAAGGCACATTAGCAACTTTATACGGGTTCTTCACGCCTTCTTGCCCGCGTTTAAAGCGTTTGTAGGTCCACTGGTATTGCGCCGGGCATGTGCTGACACAAGTGGCGATAGCACGGTTCATCGCGGTTGCTGCAACGAGAGGGTCGGTTGAAAACTGATCCTCTTCTGGGCTAACAAAATGAAGATCAAAGCCTTGGTTATTCGGTAGACGCTCAGAGAAGGCAAAAATCACCTTACAACCAGTTTCCTGAATAAGCTGTTGAGGCAAGGTTGGCGTCAGCGTATCAACGCCCATAAACGGAGCAAACACACCGCGCTCACGTTTTGGCTCCTGATCGGGTAAAAAACCAACCACTTCACCGCGTTTAAGGATATCAAACAAGGCGCGTACACCTTCCCCATTTGTGGCCACCATATTGGCACCGACCGCGCTTCGACGTTTCACCATCCAGTCATTAAAAGGTTTGATTTTGGCCGGGCGATACATCGCGGTGATTTTGCTTTTGTGCGCGGCGTAGGTGCTTATGATTTCCCAGTTGCCCAAATGTGGCACCATCAGCAACACACCTTCCGATGCATTGATAACGTCGTCGTATAGATGTTCATTATGAATGGTGCGGATCATGCCTAGCAGCTTTTCCTGCGAGTAGCCCCACATAGGCCCCATTTCAGCGCCTGTCATGCCGTTTTGTAATAGTGTTTCGTGAATCATGTCTGAGCGCTCAGCGTCGGTTTGATCGGGGTAACACAGCGACAAATTGACACGAGCGACCTCGCGGCCGCGAGTTCGGCGTATCCACATCAACCAACCGATCCCTCGTCCTACCCGCTGTGCCGCGGATAAAGACACATAACTCATTAAATGAATGACTAATATCATTAGATAGCCGATCAGATTTTTCACACCCTTTCCCACACCAATGCCTCCGCATAAAGAATGTAGCAGTGTACGCGAAATCAGTGATGTTTGGTCAAAATGAGTCCATCTAACGACCTGTGTAAATGGGATAGTTGAAGCCACTCAAGGTGAAATTCAGAGCCTCTGCTACACTAAATAATGACCAGGGAAGGGGCCCTTATGAACTCCGCAGTAAACTTACAAGACCTAAAAATATTGATCGTTGATGATCTCGTTGAAGCCCGCAGCGCGCTGAAAAGTATGCTGGGAATGTTGGGTGCCAATCAGTTAGACACCGCAACGGATGGCCGTGAAGCAATGGAACTCATTCTTGAGAACGATTACGACATGGTGTTTGCTGATTACAACTTAGGCAAAGGCAAAGACGGCCAGCAGATCTTAGAAGAAGCGCGCTATTCAAACCGCTTAAAAGCGACAGCGTCGTTTATTATGGTGACGGGTGAAAATGCCGTTGATCGTGTGATGGGGGCGCTTGAATACGATCCAGATGCCTATGTGACAAAACCATTTACTCTTAGCATTTTGCGTGAGCGTTTAAATCGCTTGTGGGTGTTGAAGAGCATTTTGCATCCGGTTAATCAGGCGATTGATCTTGATGAGATAGACTGGGCAATAGAGTTAGCGACTCAGGTTTTAGAAGACAACCCGCGTTTACTTTTACCCATTTCACGGATTTTAGGTAAATTGTGTATGCGCCAAGAGCGCTACGAAGACGCTATGCAGGCATACGGGCAAGTACTCGATAGTCGCGGTGCGTCTTGGGCGCGGCTTGGCCAAGCGGTCTGTTTTTATTTTCAGGGTGATAAAGAAAAAGCCGTACAGCTAATTCACGAAACGTTAGTGGATCATCCAATGTATGTGCAGTGCCACGACTGGCTAGCCAAAATTCTTATGGATGAAGGCAAAATGGAAGAGGCTCAAAAAGAGCTGCAAACGGCGGTCAATATTTCACCACGTGCAGTACTGCGACAAATGGAATTAGGTAAGTTGGCGTTAGAAAATGGTGATGTTGATGTCGCGCGTGATGCGTTTGAACAAGCCATGAGATTGGGCCGGTACTCCTGTTACAAAAGCTCGTCTACCTATATTCAATTTGTGCAAGCTGCTCAGCTTAATTTGGATGATTCTAACAGCCGCGATAGCCGCACGTTATGTAGCAAAGCTCTTCGCGCGCTGGATGAAATGAAACAAGAATATTCAGGTCAGTTGAACGTTATTTTTGATGCCAATATTGCAGAAACGAATACGTTTAAAATAACCGCAAATGAAGAAAGAGCACGCAGTAGTGCCGATAAAGCGGAAGGTGTACTTGCACGAATCAAAGAGCCAACTGGGGAGCAGCAATTGCAGCTAACCGCGGCGTTTGTTGATACCGGACAAAAAGAAAAAGCCCAGGGCATGATGGAGGTTTTACGTGATATAGAACTGGAATCTGACCTATTGGAACGTCTAGATTCACTAGAAAGTAAGCTCAGTAACATGAATATGCGTGAGTTCTCTGCTGCAATAAATGAAGAAGGTGTGGCGCATTATGAGAAAGGCGAATTAACAGAAGCTATTAAAGCGTTTGATAAAGCCACGCGTTATGAAGAAGCCGGTATCAGTGTATTGTTGAATGCCATACAAGCAAAAGTCAGCTACATGGAGCGTGAGGAGATCGACGTTATTCAGTTGAAAGATTGTTACAAGCTACTGCGCCGTATTGGCAGTATAGGTCGCCTTGATGAGCGCCATGAAAGATTCGTTAGACTGAAAACAACGTGCGAACGTCTGCGACGCTCCGCTGGGTTATAAAATAACTCAGACAATAAAAGCATAAAAAACACAGCAGCAGAATCGAAAACACAGGAGGCAATATGGATGCTAGAGAGCTAGCGGCGGCAATTATTCATGATTTAAAAAATCAGCTGCAATCGGTATTGCTGGAAGGAGAGCAAGTCCTCAATAGCATTCCGCAAGAGCATCACGAAGCCTTACAGCCTTTGTTAAGTCGCACCCGTCGAGTACATCAAGACTCAATGCAGCTTGTGACGCTTTATCGTTTAAAAGAGCGTGGTAATTTTTCATCAGAAGATGCTTGGCCTGCGGATACTGTACGTCATGCCCTCGAGTGCCTTGAAGTACATTACACTGATCTAGCCATATATGTGGATATTGATCCTGCCTGTCAAGGTTATTACAACGCCTTCTTAATGCAGATGGCGCTAACCAATGTGATGACCAATAGTGCTCAAGCTGGTGCCTCTGAAATCAGGATTCGCGCACACGAAGAGGGGACGGGGCTGGTTATTCAGATCAAAGACAATGGCCCAGGATTTTCTGAAGGCTATTTACGTGGTGACGTTGATTCTGAGAAAGCAGGAGGCACGGGTCTAGGTTTATACTTCACCGATTTAATTATTAAGCACCATTCCAGCACGAGCCATCCGGCAGAAATGCGCTTAGAAAATTTAGCCAGCGGCGGGGCGTGTGTGACGCTGATGCTGCCGTAGCGTAAGCGTTATGCTTCATCCACCTCAAACAAGCGAAAACAAAATTCTTTGGTGCTTTTGTTTTTTTGCTCAATCCAGTGAGCAGGAAATATCGGTCTTAATTTCGCTTCATGCTCAACATACACCATCGCGCCGGGTAAAAGTGTGAGCTTATCGAGTGCGGGTTGTAATAAGTCTTTGCCAAAGGGCGGATCAAGAAAGACGACATCGTAAGGTTCCGGGTTTTGCTCCAACCATAGCAAGGCATCGCCCGCCCACACTTGCGCATTGTCTGCTTCAAGTTGTTTAAGGTTTTCTTTGAGCTGGATCGCTGCTTTTGGGTGTTTTTCAAGAAAAATCACCTCTTTTGCACCGCGTGATAACGCCTCAAAACCAAGTGCGCCGCTGCCAGCAAAAGCATCAAGCACCCGCGCATCTTCAATGTCGTATTGCAGCCAATTGAACACAGTTTCACGCACACGATCCATGGTTGGACGTAAACCATCAATGGCCGGGAATCGTAATCGGCGAGAACGCCATTCGCCGCCGATGATACGTAATTGATGGTGAGACTGTTTAGACACTGGATATTCCGCTAGCGAGTCAGGCAATCCGCAAAGGTCATTGGCGCGGTGCGCTGTGCCTGAGAGAGATCCTGATATAGGTCGTAAAAATAGGTGTTAGGCCAGCGATGGTAGGCAAGTTCTGCCTGAATGTCGATGGCTGCAGAGGGGGATAACCACTTTTCACGAAGGTCGCGTAAGGCGTGAGTGCGGAAATTTTGCCACTCATCGCGGGAAGGTGTTTCCGTGCTAGTGATCTCCGCCGTTGCGGGAAGCGCGAGAGAGCGGCCATCTTGCTGATTCCACCAATAAGCGCCAGCAAGATGATCAAGTTGGCACTTGTGTTCTTGGTGGTTGGGAGGTGTTAGCTGAAGTTGACGAATAACGTACGCCGCTGCTTGTTGCATTGTTGTGGGGTCGGTGGCTCCTTGCAGGGCTATGGCTCCTGGTATAGCTGTCGCCGCTTCGCTAATCTCGTTGAATGCTTGGCTTAGCTCCGTTGCCCAGCGGCTAAGCATAAGGTTCAATTTGATGGGGGGAAGCGCCTCTCGCTGAATCACAATATGCAGTTCTTTTGTGCCGAAGGTTTGCCAAGAGACGGGTACATCTTCATTGCTCTGCCATTGGTGCCAGCCTGTGTCGCTTAGAGGAGCGGCTGCAATAGGCTCTAGCGGCGTATCCTCATTATCTTTGAAGCCAAATTGAATCCCAGTGATGACTAACAAACAGCCAATAATAATGACATTTAAGGTTCGGCGGCTGAAACCATGGAACATTGACAGAGAACTCCCGGTAAACACGTGATGATGATAGGATAGCATCCCAGTTCCCGGGTGCTTTAGTACCCGTCCAGATTGATCTATTTCTGAGACTCCGGATGTTTGATTTCTTTAAGCGAAAAAAGAACAAAGCTGCTGCTGAGAAAGCCGTAGAAACACCTCAACAGGAAGCGCTAGAACAAGCGGCTGATCTTCCTGAATCTGAGGATGTGGTAAAACAAAATACAGGACAAGAGGCGGCTCAGGATCAGCCTGAGTCTTACTCTGAATCGTTTTCAGCCGACGATACGAGTCGTGAGGCCTCTGAGCGTGTAGCGGATGAGCCATTTGATGGTCGTTTTAGTGCGGATTCAGAGCCAGCATCGTTACTGCCTGAAGCGGCATTGGTTGCTACCGATAGTCATGAGTCTGAAACAGAAGCTCTGCTTGAACAAGCCGCGGAGTCACAACAAAACGTTGAGCAGGCTCAGGAAGAAAAACCAGACTCCACTAAATCAACGACGCCTGAGCCTGTGGTTTCCGAGTCTGTGGTTTCCGAGTCTGTGGTTTCTGAATCAGTAGTTGATGATTCGATTGTTGAAGAGCCAGTTGCCGCTACGCCTAAAAAATCAAAAGAAGAAAAGAAAGGCTTCTTTGGCCGTATGGCATCGGGCTTAAGTAAGACTCGTTCGAATTTGACCGATGGTCTTGCCGGTATACTACTGGGCAAAAAAGAAATCGACGAAGACATGATGGAAGATCTGGAAACCCAGCTCATCATGGCCGATGTCGGCGTCGAAGCAACACAAGAAATCATTGATCGCCTGACTAAGCGGGTCACACGTAAAGAGCTCAGAGATTCAGACGCCCTTTACGAAGCCTTGATTGAAGAGTTGCAAGACATGCTCGCGGTCTCGCAAAAACCGTTAGTGATTGATAGCAGTAAAAAACCTTATGTGATTTTGATGGTGGGTATTAATGGTGTGGGTAAAACCACCACCATCGGCAAGCTGGCGAAACAATTTCAAGCCCGAGGTAAGAGTGTGATGCTGGCTGCAGGCGACACCTTCCGTGCGGCGGCGGTAGAGCAGTTGCAAGTGTGGGGCGAGCGTAATGACGTACCTGTGGTTGCGCAGCACACTGGTGCGGATTCGGCGTCTGTATTGTTCGATGCAGTACAGGCCGCGACATCCCGTGGCGTTGATGTATTAATTGCCGACACCGCTGGACGCTTACATAACAAAGACAACCTCATGCAAGAGCTTGAGAAAGTCGTGCGTGTTATGAAAAAAATCGATGACACCGCACCACACGAAGTGATGTTAGTTCTCGATGCGGGAACGGGTCAAAACGCGATCAATCAAACCAAGCACTTCTTGCAGTCCGTCGGTGTGACCGGCCTAACGTTGACCAAGCTCGATGGCACCGCCAAGGGCGGCATCATCTTCGCGTTAGCAAAACAGTTTGGTTTGCCTGTACGGTATATTGGTGTTGGTGAGCAAATTGACGACCTGCGCCCGTTCAATGCGGATGACTTCACTCGTGCTCTTTTCCGTCCCGATGACGAGTAACGCCTACTTATGAGTATGGTTCGCTTTGAAGGCGTGACTAAGCGCTACTCTGATGGACGATCGGGCAGTAAAGAGGCCTTATCGCAAGTCGATTTTGAACTAGCGAAAGGCGAATTCGCCTTTCTTACTGGCCACAGTGGTGCCGGCAAAAGTACGCTGCTCAAACTGATGATGCAGATGGAGCGGCCGAGTAAAGGTCAGGTATATGTTGATGGTGTGAGCCTCAACACCATGAAAGCGTCACAAGTGCCGTATTTACGGCGTAAAATCGGCGTCGTATTTCAGAATCACCAACTGCTGTTTGATCGCACCGTATTCGACAACGTAGCGCTGCCGTTACTGATTGCCGGTTATCAACCTGCAGAAGCGGCGCGTCGTGTTCGTGCCGCGTTAGATTCGGTGGGTTTGCTTGGTTTTGAACATCGCAACCCAATTGAGTTATCTGGTGGTGAGCAGCAGCGAGTGGGTATTGCCCGTGCGGTAGTGAACAAGCCAAAACTACTGCTGGCGGATGAGCCAACGGGTAACCTTGATCCAGAACTTTCCGAAGAAATTATGAACCTCTTTCTGCGTTTTCAGCAGGTCGGCGTGACCGTATTAATTGCCACCCACGACATCGCCCTCATTGAACGCATGGGCCATCGTCGCTTAGTGCTAGACCACGGCAGGCTGTATGAACACAGCACTCAACATGCTAGCTCGGCGGGAGATGACCATGGCCTCTAAGCCGTTGAAAACATCAAACGCAGGTGCCTCAGCACACAATATAAGTATCAAAGATCGTCTAAGTGGTTGGGGACAACAGCATCAGCTTGTGGCGGTTGAAACCCTAATGAAGCTCTTAACCAAGCCTCTGGGCAGCGCCATGACATGGCTAGTAATAGCGATATCATTGACCTTGCCGGGTGCGATGTGGATGACCCTAGATAACCTCAGCCAGTTAAGTAACCGCTTTCAGGCGTCCGGTAGTATGAATGTTTATTTGCAGCCGGGGCTTGCTGAAAGTGATGCGCAGGCTTTATTGCGGGATATTCGTGCGCGAGACCACGTGGCTGAAGCGAGTTACATCAGTGCAACGCAAGCACTGGCCGAATTTCGAGACAGCTCTGGCTTAGGAGATGCACTTGATTTACTCCCTGAGAACCCTCTGCCCGGTGTGATCGTCGTTGAGCCTGACCTGGGTGCACCACAGAATGATGTAAAAGGGTTAGCCGATACACTCAAAACAGATGGCCGGGTGGATGATGTTGAACTCGATGCCGCGTGGTTAGATCGTTTACACGCCTTGTTAGCCCTCAGTGAACGTATTGTTTGGGTGCTCGGGGCGTTATTAGCACTCGCGATTGTACTGGTGGTGGGAAACACAATTCGTTTATCCATTGCTTCGCGCGTGGATGAGATTCGCGTTATCAAACTCGTGGGTGCAACCAACGCTTGGGTGCGCCGCCCGTTTTTATACACAGGTCTTTGGTTTGGCTTAGTCGGAGGCTTATTGTCCTGGGTATTGCTTGTGGTTGGATGGCTGTTGGTGAGTGGCCCGGTGGAAGATCTAGCACGTTTGTATGGCTCTGAGTTTGAGCTGCAGCCGCTGGGCGCGGGGGCTGCGCTGGTGCTTTTGTTAGGGGCTATGTTGCTTGGCTGGATTGGCTCGTGGTGGTCCGTATTTCGGCATCTCCATCAGATTGAACCCTGATCGATGAGCGTATCAAAAAGCCCTTACGTTTTTAGACACACGACTAAGAATAGGCTTGCTATTATTTAACTGAAGATAATTTGATCGCCTGCTTCGAGCGCGCTGAAAAGGAACGTATTCAGCAATTGGCGGTCTACAAAAACGGGTGCTAAACTCGTTTACCCAAAGATAGACAGAATCGGTTCAAAATGAACTGTTCTTTCAGGAGAGTGAGATGAATAAAGGTATGCAAGCCGTTTTTGCGATGTCGCCCGGAGCCAATCTGGACGCATACATTACGACTGTGAATACAATTCCTGTCCTCTCGCCAGAAGAAGAAAAAGATCTGGCGGAGCGCCTTCATTATCATGGTGACTTAGAAGCTGCACGTCAGCTGGTTATGTCGCACATGCGTTTTGTCGTGCACATCGCTCGCAGCTACTCAGGTTACGGCCTGAATCAAGGCGATCTTATTCAAGAAGGTAATGTTGGCTTGATGAAAGCAGTAAAGCGCTTTAATCCTGAAGTGGGTGTGCGCTTGGTATCCTTTGCTGTGCACTGGGTAAAAGCTGAGATTCATGAGTTCATCTTGCGTAACTGGCGCATTGTGAAAGTGGCGACCACTAAGGCCCAGCGCAAATTGTTCTTTAACTTGCGCAGCAAGAAAAAGAAACTTGGTTGGTTGTCGCAAGATGAAGCCATCGCGATTGCGGATGATCTTGGGGTAGAAACCAAAACCGTATTTGAAATGGAAGGTCGCTTAAACGCGCACGACGCCGCGTTTGATGCGGGTGCCGATGAAGATGACGACACAGCCTACAAAGCACCTGCATATTATCTAGAAGATCACAGTGCTGATCCTGCGCTACAGGTTGAAAGCACAGATTACACCGAAGACGCGAATGGTCGCTTACATGAAGCGCTAGGTGATCTGGATGAACGTAGTCGTACTATCTTACAACAGCGCTGGTTGACCGAAGAGAAGTCGACATTGCATGAGTTGGCTGATATGTATCAAGTGTCGGCTGAGCGTATTCGTCAGCTTGAAAAGAATGCGATGAAGAAGCTCAAAACGGCCATGGGCACGGATATGATCTTGGCTTAAGCGTTAAATATTGATTAACGTATAAAAATGAAAGCCGCTCAGTGAGCGGCTTTTTGTACTTAACTTTCAAGTTGAGTTTGAGAACAGAGTTTGAGAGCTGAGCTTTATCGTTTTTGACTCAAACCTCAGACACAAAAACGCCCGGATATACCGGGCGTTTAGTAAAGAAACTATCGCTGAATCAGCGCTTAGCCACCTTTACGCATAGAATCGAAGAATTCATCATTGGTTTTGGTCTTGCGGAGTTTATCCAGCAAGAATTCAATACCTTGAAGGTCTTCCATTTCGGCCAATAAACGACGCAGAATCCATAAACGCTGAAGGTCGGCTTCATTAAACAGCATATCTTCACGACGAGTACCTGAACGGCGAATGTTAATCGCAGGGTAAACGCGTTTTTCAGCGATTTTACGATCAAGGTGCAGTTCTTGGTTACCTGTGCCTTTAAATTCTTCGAAGATCACTTCGTCCATCTTAGAACCGGTATCCACCAGTGCGGTGGCGATGATGGTCAATGAACCACCTTCTTCAACATTACGGGCAGCACCAAAGAAGCGTTTTGGTTTTTCTAGAGCATTAGCATCCACACCACCGGTCAGTACTTTGCCTGACGATGGGATGACTGTGTTGTAAGCACGGGCTAGACGAGTAACCGAGTCAAGCAGAATAACCACGTCACGCTTATGTTCAACTAAGCGTTTGGCTTTCTCGATCACCATTTCAGCGACTTGAACGTGACGAGCTGGCGGCTCATCGAACGTAGAGGCAACCACTTCACCGCGAACGGAGCGCTTCATTTCGGTTACTTCTTCCGGGCGTTCGTCGATCAGTAATACGATCAAATCTGTTTCTGGGTTATTGCGGGTAATAGACTGTGCAATGGTTTGCAGCAGCATGGTTTTACCGGCTTTAGGCGGAGCAACGATCAAACCACGTTGGCCTTTACCTATCGGCGCGACCAAATCCAATACACGAGAAGACAAATCTTCTGTGGAGCCATTACCGGCTTCAAGGATTAGACGCTCGTTCGGGAACAGAGGTGTTAAGTTTTCGAATAAAATTTTGTGCTTGGCGTTTTCAGGCTTGTCGTCGTTGATTTCATTGACTTTAAGCAGAGCAAAGTAACGCTCGTTATCTTTTGGCGGGCGGATCTTACCGTTGATTTTGTCGCCTTTTCGCAGGCTAAAACGACGAATCTGGCTAGGTGAAACATAAATATCATCAGGGCCAGCTAGGTAAGAGCTGCTTGCGCTTCGTAAGAATCCAAATCCATCCTGCAATATTTCCAGAACGCCTTCACCGTAAATATCTTCACCGCTTTTAGCGTGACTTTTCAGGATGGCAAAGATGACGTCCTGTTTGCGCGTACGGCTGACGTGCTCAATGTTCATTTGTCGAGCAAGGTCTAATAATTCGGGTACGGATTTAAGCTTTAAGTCGGAAAGATTCATAGGATAGAAGATATTTCAGTTATGTAATTTGAATTAGATTCGAAGCGAAGATCTAAAGAGTCTTGTCTAAAGATTCTTGGCAGAGGGGCCAAGAGAGGACAACACTGATATGTAAAAACAGTATTCAATGTTGCAAAAGCAATATAGACAGTAAAAAGGGGCTTGTCTAGCGCTGCGGGGATATTTATCCCCTAGAGCAGCGTTTTATGCAGAATATTGCGTCAAACCGGGCGCTTATAGCGCCTGTTCGATGAAAGCAGCCAGCTCAGATTTACTCATGGCGCCCACTTTTGTCGCTTCAGCTTGGCCATTTTTGAATAAAATCAGTGTTGGAATGCTGCGAATACCAAACTTAGGTGCGGTGCCTTCGTTTTGATCAATATTCAATTTAGCGATTTTAAGTTTGCCTGCGTAGTCTTCAGCAATCTCTTCCAAAACAGGAGCGATCATTTTGCAAGGACCACACCACTCCGCCCAGAAATCAACCAGTACAGGGACATCTGCACCCAGTACATCGGCATCAAAAGAATCGTCGGTTACGGTAATAATGTTGTCGCTCATTGGTATCCCCTGTGAAGGTATATGTTAAGTAAAGAGATATTGTACGCCGCCTAGCGTTCGAATCAATTGGATTCTGTACTGGACGTCGGACCGAAGGAAATGCATATTCCTATTAAATATGGGCAGATGTTTGGATTTCAAGTACATGAATGATAAGCCAACGACTGAGTTAACCTCTCAGCGCATTGCAGCAGTAGACCTCGGTTCAAACAGTTTCCATATGATGGTGGCTGAAGAGTTTCAAGGGGAGATACGCACGCTTGAACGTCGTGGTGAAAAAGTACAACTCGCCGCAGGCCTAGATAGCGCCAATAATCTTTCTGAGGAAGCGATGGATCGAGGCATCACTTGCCTCGCCGAGTTTGGCCAGCGCTTACAAAATATGGACCCTTCACGTGTGGTGGTGTTCGCCACGAATGCCTTGCGGGCCGCGCGGAATCGGCAGGTATTTATTGATAGAGCGGAAGTTGCGCTGGGTTATCCCGTTGAAGTGATTGCTGGACGTGAAGAAGCGCGCCTTATTTATTTAGGCGTGGCTCATACGCAGGCTGATGCGGGAGGGCGTCGAATTGTTGTTGATATTGGCGGTGGAAGTACTGAGTTTATTATTGGTGAACGGTTCGACGCACATGCGTTAGAAAGCTTACATATGGGTTGTGTTTCTTACACAAAACGTTTTTTCTCTGAAGGGAAAATAACCCGAAAGGCGTTTCGTTTAGCGGTTGAGTCAGCACAGCAAGAGTTGATGAATATTCGTTCGCAGTATCTGAATTTAGGTTGGAAAAGTGAGATAGGTTCTTCCGGAACGATACGCTCTGTTGAGCAAGCCATTGTGGCCAATGGTTGGGGAGAGGAAGGGATTACGCAAGCAGGGCTTGATCAAGTTATTGAGCATTGTTTGAACTACGACACGATCAACGATGTAGATATAGAAGGCGTTAAGCCTGATCGCCGCCAAGTATTTATCGGCGGCTTGGCAATTCTCGCGGCGGTGTTTAAGTCATTTAGTATTAAACGCATGGCCTATTCCGACGGCGCATTGCGCGAAGGTGCGCTGTGGGACTTGGTGGGCCGCTCTGGGCATGAAGATGTGCGTGAGCGCACCCTCGCTTCGATGCAAGAACGTTTTTATGTGGATCGCGATCAAGCGCAGCGAGTTGAAAAAACAGCCTTGGCGTTATTTGAGCAGGTCTGTGATGACATTGGTGCCAAGTCAGAAGCAAAACATTGGTTAAGTTGGGCGGCGCGGGTGCATGAAATTGGTTTAAGTATTGCGCACAGTGGCTTCCATAAACACGGCGCGTATTTATTACAGCACTCGGATATGTTGGGTTTTACTCGGCAAGGGCAGTTACTACTTGCTTTGTTGGTGCGAAATCATCGTCGTAAAATGCACCCCGCAGACTTAGATTTGCTGCCGGTTCGCCAGCAAAGTATTGCGTTATGGTTGGTGCGTGTTCTGCGTTTGGCGGTGGTGATTAATCACAGCCGTGAAGCCTATGAAGTACCGGTGCCAAGCCTGAAATTTAAGCGAGATGAACTGAATATTGAGTTCCCGGCAGGTTGGATTGAAGAGCACCCATTAACGATGAAAGACTTAGCGGAAGAAGCAGACCTGCAATTAGCGTCAGGCTTTAGTATTCAGCTGATTGGGTGTGAAGACAGCCTTACTATATAAGTGATGTCTGGAGAAGTGATGTCTGGAGTTCACACAGGCCGATACTCAATCGACCTGTGTGACTGATTTAAGAAGGCTGTGTTGTCCCACTACTGGCGGCTAATTTACTTAGCAGCCACGCTTGCGCTGAGATAGGGTCTTCTTCAGACCCCGGATTCACACGAACGTAAGACCCGTCTTGCTGAAGCACCCAGGCTTGAGTGTTGTCTTGCATATAAATATCAAGTTCTTCAATCATACGATCTTTTAATTTCGGTGCCTCAATGGGGTAGGCAACTTCGACTCGGCGTAATAAATTACGCTCCATTAAATCCGCGCTTGCCGCGTAAATTTCATCTTTGCCGTCATTCAAAAAGTAATACACCCGAGTGTGCTCTAAGAAGCGACCAATAATAGAGCGCACTTCAATATTCTCTGAGACCCCAGAAATCCCTGGACGCAAACTACACATACCGCGAATAATCAGCTGAACTTTAACGCCCGCTTGTGATGCGCGATACAACGCACGAATGACTTTAGGCTCAGTTAAGCCGTTGGACTTCATACGAATTAAGGCCGGTTTACCGGCAGCGGCATTATCACGCTCGCGGTCGATCATTTGAATTAAGCGCTTATGTAAGGTGAAAGGCGCATGAAAGAGCTTTTTAATGCGCAGAATCTCACCCATGCCGGTTAACTGCTGGAAGACTTTGTGCACATCTTCGCAGATAGAGTCGTCACAGGTCATAAAGCTGTAGTCGGTATACGCACGGGCGTTGCCAGCGTGATAGTTTCCTGTGCCTAAATGGACGTAACGACGATAGTGTGGTCCTTCCTTACGCACAATCTGCATCATCTTAGCGTGGGTTTTGTAACCCACTACACCATAGACAACCACGGCTCCAGCTTCTTGTAGACGGTTAGCAAGGTAGAGGTTTTCTTCTTCGTCGAAGCGTGCACGTAATTCAATAACTACCGTGACTTCTTTACCGCTTCTTGCGGCGTCGACCAAAGCGTTGACGATTTCTGATTTTGCGCCGGTACGATAAAGCGTTTGTTTAATTGACTTAACATTAGGGTCTTTGGCGGCTTCGCGTAATAAATCAACCACCGGGGTGAAGGATTCAAACGGATGCAATAACAAGGTATCGCGGCTGCGAATACTCTCAAAAATACTCTTTTTGAAATTCACATTTTTCGGTAAGCCGGGCGTGAATTGCGGGTAGCTTAAATCTGGGCGATTAATTTGTTCAATCACTTCACTTAGACGCCCAAGGTTGACCGGACCGTTAACTTTAAATAAGTCAGTTTCACCGAGGTTGAATTGATTTAATAAAAAAGCGATTAATTCATCGGGGCAATTGTCTGCGACTTCTAAACGCATTTCTTCGCCGAAATTACGCGAATGTAATTCGTGCTCAAGCGCGGAAGCTAAATCGGATGTTTCTTCGTGATCAATTTCAAGGTCAGCATTACGCGTTACGCGGAATTGATAGCAACCTTCGATGGTCATCCCCGGAAATAATTCATCGGCAAACTCGTGAATAATGGAGGATAAAAATACAAACTGATCGCCTCCAGAGGTGAGGTTATCAGGAATGCGTAAAATACGAGGTAATGAACGTGGCGCAGGAATAATAGCCAAGCCCGTTTGTCGACCAAAGGCGTCTTTACCATCCAGTGAGACAATAAAGTTAAGGCTTTTATTCACCAGTCGTGGAAATGGATGTGACGGGTCAAGTCCAATCGGACTGATTAAAGGCTGAATGCTGTCATCGAAGTATTCACGAATCCATAAGCGTTGTTCGTCCGTCCATTCAGCGCGGCGAAGAAAATTGATATTCTCTTTCGTTAACGCAGGTAGCAAGGTGTTGTTAAGAATATCGTACTGGCGCTCAACGGTAGCGCTGCACAGGGTATAAATTTCTTCTAATACTTGCGCGGGATGCAAGCCATCAATGCCCGCTTGTTCGCGGGCAAAGGTGAGCTGGTGAACTAAATCAGCCACTCGGACTTCGTAGAACTCATCTAGATTTTTACTAAAAATACAAAGAAAAAATAGACGATCCAGCAACGGGTGCGACTCATCCAGCGTTTGTTCTAAAACGCGGATGTTAAATTGCAAATGGCTCAATTCGCGATTGATGTAGTATTCGCTGTTATTGAGATCGATCACTGCCTTTTCGTCAGTCATGTCTTTCGTCTCGTCCAATTGCTGGTCTAAAACTTCAACCTTTGTCATTTAATTCCGCAAATTGTTTGGCGAAGTAGGTCAGTATTCCATCTGCCCCTGCGCGTTTAATACACATTAATGATTCCATCATTACAGCATTGTCGTCTAACCAACCTTGCTGAGATGCCGCTTTGTGCATAGCGTATTCGCCACTGACTTGGTATACGAACGTTGGCGCTTGAAACTCATCTTTAACGCGACGAACGATATCCAAGTAGGGCATTCCCGGTTTTATCATCACCATGTCTGCGCCTTCTGCGAGGTCGAGTGCGACTTCGTGCAGGGCTTCATTGGTGTTTGCTGGGTCCATTTGATACGTTTTTTTATCTGCTTTGCCTAAATTAGCCGCTGAGCCAACCGCGTCACGGAACGGGCCGTAATACGCGGAAGCGTACTTCGCAGAGTAGGCCATGATTCGCGTATTGACGAAGTTATCTTCTTCGAGCGCTTGGCGAACTTCGCCAATGCGTCCATCCATCATATCTGATGGCGCTACAACATCGGCACCGGCCTCGGCATGTGATACAGCTTGCTGTACTAAGGCGTCGATAGTGCGATCGTTAAGCACATAGCCGTTTTCATCAATGATGCCGTCTTGCCCGTGGGTAGTGAACGGATCAAGGGCCACATCTGTAATAACGCCCATTTCCGGAACGGCATCTTTAATTGCACGAACCGCGCGTTGAGCCAAACCGTTTGGATTAAACGCTTCTTCGGCCAGTTCTGATTTTGCATCCCCCGGTGTGACTGGGAACAATGCAATGGCAGGAATGCCTAGCTTATAAAGATGCTTTGCTTCGGCGACGAGCAAGTCGACGGATAAGCGCTCAATGCCAGGCATGGAGCTAATGACTTCACGTTCTTGATGACCTTCAACCACAAACATTGGATAAATAAGGCTATCCACGCTGAGTTGGGTTTCGCGCATTAAACGACGTGAAAAATCATCACGACGCATGCGACGAAGTCGGGTCTCTGGGAAAAAGCGTTGTGCATCATTAAAAGCCATGAAGGTCTCCGAAACGGCGAATTGCGTATTGTCGTTAATTGTAACGCGCTTTGCTGATGTTGTTGGGATGGTTCTGCATGGTTTGGTTAGACCGGCGCAGTATGTGGAAGAAATATTACGGTTTTATTGCAAATGGGGTAAGGGGAGGAGTGAATATACTGTATTGAACTACTTCTTAATCCGGTTGATTGTGTTTTTAAAGCTCGACTCACAAACTCAGCTTTCAAATTCAGTTCTCAAATTTAGCTCCCTTTCGGGGCTCCACCCTGCCATATTTCAAATCAAGCGGTGCAAGAGATTTGAAATAGCAGATCAGGTATTTGATTTAAAAAGCAGCATGGCAGACATCATGGTTTGCCCCTCGGCATTTCCGTCCTACATGTCTCTAGCACCGCTTGATTTTAAATGCGGTTGAGCGGACTTGCTTTTAATCGGCGTGCGTGCGGCGCCAGACAACCAAGTGATTCTGCGGCCTTTAGAGCAAAACCGTGCCCCGGAGCGATGCATAAATATGAATCCTGTAATCTATCGCTCCGGGGCGGATTGTTTTGCGTGCCGCATAATGACTGCCGTTGGCTGGATGAAGCCGGATGCGCCGAGAAGAGAGGATCGTAAGGAGAAACCTCTCCTTGCATGGGGCCGGGGGCGGAGCCCCGAAAGGGAGTTGAATTTGAGAACTGAGTTTGATGGTTGAATTTAAAAGCTTAGCTTTAAAAACGCGCTTAAATGAATTCAGCCGCAGGAGTGACGAAATATCACTCCTAACAATGGGACAGCCGTATCATCAAACGATTATTTATATTTTGCTTCCACCTGCTCAATAACGTCGTTGGCAACCCGTAGGCTTTCGAGTAAATCGAGTAGGTTGTATTCTAAATTGACGTTCAAGTGCGTTGCTTGGCCGCCAAAGAAATCTGGGTTCTTGCCTTCAAATTGCAATGCCAGATCGAGTTTGCCGTCAGGCTGGTATAGCACGCCGGATTGCAGTTGGTCGTATTGAAAGTTCTGTAATAGCTTCATCGCCATGCCCACACTTTGATCGGCTTGTGCAAGAGCATCGGCACTTTCGTCTTGGTATTTGATGACTCCGCCCGGATCGCGGGCAAATAAATTCCCTCCCGGCACCATAGGGCCATCTTTGGTTAAAATAATAGGTAACATGCCATCCAGTAAGCCACTGGCAGAGATCCCCGCGCCTTCTTCAATTGCCGCAATTTGGCTGAGCTGTAGGTGGTCAAGGCGAATGCCGAACGAGTTAATGTCTTTGCGGCTGTCGTAATTGATCAGAGGCGCATAAACACGGCCTCCTAGCAGATCCATATGAATTTCATGAATGGCAAGATCAAAGTAACTGAAGTCTGCAGGAATACGTGTTTGGCTTCTGGCGAGTAAATTTTTCAACGGAATACCGCTGTTGAGTTTGCTGCCGGATATTTGTGCATCTAACACGTAATCGCCCAATTGCCCGTTACTGGCGGGGCGGCGTAGCGCCAGCATAGCGTTCCAATCTTCGAGGGTCAGGCTGTTGTCGTATACGGCCCCTAAGCCATCGGCGCGCAACATAATGTCTGGGATGACTTGCCATGTTTCGTTTGGCGTGGCGGCGTTGATGAGTTCCCAGTCAATCCAGCCCTGCCCTGACATTTGCCCATTGAGTAGTTGTGTACTGGTGAGGTTTTCCATGTCGCTCATGCCCAGTGCAAACCAATCAAGTTGAGCATCAAGGAGGTGCCATTGTAGGCTGCCGATATTGTTCATCAGGTCATGTTCAAAGCGTGTTCGAAAATGAATCTGGCTATTGGCGGCTTTCAATTCAAGACTGGCGGTTACGCGTTCGCGTATGTCATCCATAGTGAAGGAAATGGGACCGAAAAGGCTCACATCCGGTACCGGCCACAAGCCCCACTTGGAATCATTTAATCGTAACGATACGCTGCAATTTCCGAGCAGCCCGTTGGTGAGATCATTGGTGTTGATCTCGCCGGGGTCACAAGAAATGCGAGAGGGGGCAAAGCTGAGCTTCCCTTCACTAGAGTGAAGGGTCAATGGAGATAAGCTGACTTTCACCGGTGTAGTGTGTAGCAAGCGGGTATCGTTGATGTTGCCCGAGAGCGCGAGATCATTAAATAACACGCCCTTAATGGGGCTGCTTTCCCAACCTTCATAAGGATCAGCGTTTATCGTTGTGACTAAGCCTTCGGTCGAGGTGAGCTGCCAGTCGCCTTGCACGTTTAAGTTGGCGAGCAATTGCCCGTTTGATTTAAGTGCCCATCCGGGCAAACCGTCTTGAGTATCTTGTTGGTAGAGGATGTTTACCGGTAGCGTCAGGGTTGAGCTGCCGTTTTGTTGCCATTGAATATTTGGCGCGAGAGCCAATTCAGCATTCGTCATACCTTTCAATACGGCTTTGAGGTCGGAGCTGGCTGAACACTCTGTGATCAAATTGTTGCAGCTTGCTGTTAATGATTGAGCAGGCATGCTAGCGCGCCAACGGCCGACATCAGGTAAGTCGATCGCACTCACAATCTTTTGTAAGTCGACGTTTAAGTGCCAGCGATCATCGCTCTTGGAAACGGAATTTTCTGTTTGGCTAGCGACGTGTTGAAGGCGCGCCTTGAAGCCGGTCGCTTGCAGTGTCAGGCCGTCGCCAAGTGTCGACGGGTTAACCTGTAGTGTGGCATTAAGGTCAGTGGTTAATCCTGCCGGCCACTCGCTTTCATTTGCACTAGTGAGAGAGCCATCAACAATAATACGCTGAAGTTTTACTGGTAATGCGGCGAGATCAGGCAAGCTCGATTGTAGAGCTTCTAAATCACTTTCTAATCGTAATTGCACCGAGGTTTGTTCTTGCTGTTGTTCGATAACGGCCCAGAGCTGCGCCAATAAAACCTCTTGCTGGGACAACATCATTAATAAATCAGAGCGCTCACTTTCGTTGCGTTGTAATTGCAGGTGCACGTCAATTGCGCCAGGAATATGCGGCAGTCGAGCGGTGCCAGTAAACAGCCAATGATCTGGAGTGACGTTGGCACTGAGCTGGGCTGATATTTCTGGGGTCTCAATAGCAAGAGTATCAAGGACAATCTCATTGACGGGCAACGACATAAGGTCGTTCATCAAGGGAAGGCTGACAGAGAGCGGTTCACTATTGATCTGTGCATTGATCTGTGAATTGCCCGGTAAGCTGGAGCTACCGGTTTGGTTGGCGCTGTCGTCGCTGAGAATAACTTTAACCGACTCGGCATACAGGCGATCCGCATGGCCTTGCAGTAATCCGGCGCCACGATAAGACAGCGTGGCATTGTTAAGTTGCAGTAACACGCCCGGACTGGGCTGAAGGTCTATCGAGTCGACCGAAAACTGCTGCCGTGTCAGGCTGCGTATATGAACTTGGCTACCGGGTGCAACAACACGATCAAGTAGGGGCGGCAGCCAATTATTGAGCAAAGGCACAATGGACAAATACAAGGCGCTAAGTAACGTCACGACAACAAATAGCGCGATCAGCAGGCCTTGAACCCAGCGGCTGCTGATTACTGTCCACAGTAATGAACGCAGCAGCCCTTTGGGTTTGGTCGTGGGCGGTTCCTTGCTCTCAGACATCAAACAATAACAACCATTATTGACTTAAGGTTTTAACGCCGTCTTGGGTGCCTAGGAGTAAGACATCGGCTGCACGTTGTGCGAATAAACCGTTAGTAATGACCCCAGTAATTTGGTTGATCTCTGCTTCTAGGGTTATCGGCGATTGAATGCGCATATTATGCACATCGATAATGTGACCGCCGTTATCCGTGACCACGCCTTCGCGGTATACCGGATCACCCCCTAGTTTGACTAGCTCTCGGGCAACGTGAGAGCGCGCCATTGGCACGACTTCAACCGGTAACGGAAACGCTCCCAGTAAATCCACTTGCTTGCTTTCGTCAGCGACACAGATAAAGGTTTTAGCGACCGCTGCGACTATCTTTTCACGCGTTAGAGCGGCACCGCCGCCCTTGATCATTTCAAGGCGATCGTTAATTTCATCGGCACCATCGATATAAAAATCTAGGCTAGGCACGCCATTAAGATCGTACACATGAATACCGTGGCTACGTAAACGTTCAGCTGAGGCTTCAGAGCTGGCGACCGCACCATCGAACAGGTGTTTGATATCAGCTAAGGCATCAATAAAACAGTTCGCGGTAGAGCCGGTGCCCACACCAACAATGCTGTTATCGTCGAGCTTTGGTTTGATGTAATCGACTGCTGCCTGGCCAACAGCGCGTTTCAGTTCATCCTGGTTCATAACGGGGTAAGTCTCAGTATTAAGCTTTCAGGGAATTATATGCCTTCATGCGCTACAATGCGCGTCCGCACTGAACAGAATTCACCGTTTTGGAAGATGGGTATGTTGAACGATTACCTCAAAAAGATCCTTGCCGCCCGCGTATACGACGTCGCGATTGAATCGCCGCTGCATACCGCCAATTTTTTAAGCGAGCGTTTGGGTAACCAAATTTGGGTGAAACGCGAAGACGAACAGCCAGTTTACTCTTTCAAAATTCGGGGCGCGTACAACAAAGTTGTGCAGCTCACAGAAGAAGAAAAAGCCAAAGGTGTGATTGCTGCATCAGCAGGGAATCACGCTCAAGGTTTGGCGCTGGCCGCAAAGAAACTCGGTATTAAAGCCGTGATTGTGATGCCAAGAACGACACCAGAAATTAAAGTGAAGTCTGTCAAAGCCCGTGGTGCTCGCGTTATTTTGCACGGCGATGCCTATGATGAAGCCTTTGAACATTCGCAAAAGCTGGTAGAAGAAAAAGGGTATACCTACATTCACCCCTACGACGACCCTGACACCATTGCTGGCCAAGGGACGATAGGGATGGAAATTATCCGTCAAATGCCGACACTGCCTGATGCCATATTTGTCCCCGTCGGTGGTGGCGGTTTGGCTGCCGGTGTCGCGGCTTATGTGAAGGCCTTGCACCCAGAAGTCAAAGTCATTGGCGTTGAAAGCACAGAGTCCGCGTGTTTAGCCGCCGCCATGAAGGCCGGTAAACGTGTGATTTTGCCAGAGGTCGGAATTTTTGCCGACGGTGTGGCGGTTGCTCAAATTGGTAAAAATACGTGGGAAATCTGCAAAGATCATATCGATGATGTGATTACTTGTACGCCGGATGAAATCTGTGCAGCCATTAAAGATGTATTTGATGATACCCGAGCGGTGTGTGAACCCGCCGGGGCGCTGTCTGTTGCCGGTTTGAAAAAATACGTTGAGCGTGAGCAATGCAAGGATCAAAACTTGGTGGCGATCCTGAGTGGTGCGAATGTGAATTTCGATCGCCTGCGCTATATCTCGGAAGTGGCTGAAATCGGTGAAGGTCGTGAGATCATTCTTGCCGTCACGATCCCAGAGCAGCCTGGGAGTTTTCAGCGTTTCTGCGGCTTATTGGGCAAAAGTCCGATTACCGAATTTAATTATCGTTATAGCGACGATACAGACGCGCAGATTTACGTGGGTGTGAAAGTGGCTGATGAGCCAAACGCACGGCAAGAGCTGGTCGCAGGACTGAGTGCCGAAGGGTATCCGGTGCTTGATATCACAGATGACGAAATCGCTAAATATCATATCCGCCATATGGTGGGTGGTCATGCGCCTAAGAGTGTGACGGATGAGCGAGTCTATCGTTTTGAATTTCCTGAGCGTCCCGGGGCTTTATTGAAGTTTCTGCGTAAGCTCGGCAAGAGCTTTAATATTTCTCTATTCCATTACCGTAACCATGGTGCCGCGTACGGCCGTGTATTGGTGGGTTTACAAATTACGGCTGACGAGCGCGAGCAACTCCAAGGGTACCTTGAAGAGCTGGGCTATCGTTATTGGGATGAGACGGATAACACGGTTTATCAGCGTTTTTTGCGTTGAAATACCTGAAAGGTGCTGAGCAAGCACCTTGAGTCTCAGGTTGCTATTCATGAGAATAGCGGCCTATTTTTTAGCTCTTAGCGGCGACCTTATGTTATTGATTTTTCGCACTGTGTTCCTAGCGCTTTATTTCCCTGTCGTCTGTTTGGTTGGCTTGGTCATTTGCTTATTTCGACCGTTTAATCGTAACAACAGTCGTTTAATTGCCATATTGTTTGGGTATGCCCGCTTCATCATGGGCGTTAGGCTGACGATAGGGCCTCAGCCCGAAAGCATTCAAGCCATCTATGTCACCAACCATCAAAGTACGTTGGATATGTTTTTGTATGGTGAAAGCCTACCTGACAACATGGCGATATTAGGCAAACACAGTTTGGGCTATATCCCCTTGTTTGGTCTGATTTTTTGGCTAGCCGGGAATATCTTTATCAATCGAGGCGACAAGTCGAAAGCGCATGGAGCCATGCAAGTAGCGGCGGATATTGTTAAAGATAAAGGCTGTAGTGTGTATATCTTTCCTGAAGGTACACGTAGCAATGGCCGTGGTTTATTGCCGTTTAAAGCCGGTGCATTTATTTTAGCCATTGAGGCGGGATTACCTATTGTGCCTCTCTGTGCCAGCAGTACGCACAAGAATATCAACCTTAATCGCTGGAATGCGGGTGAATGCCGGATTGAGCAGCTGCCACCGATCAGTACCGAGGGTTTAACTCGCGCCGATGCAAAAGCGCTCGCGCAGCAAGTGCAAGCGCAGATGAAAGCGCGTATTGATTTGATGGATACTGAAATTGCGCAAGACGAAGGCCGGGGGTAAGCACCCAATGGGTTGTGCTCGAGTGTTACCGAGCACGGTTCAAGCTTCAAGCTTAAAGGATAAGTTCACAGACGTCCTTTGCTGAACTTCTCTCTCGCTTCTTGTTTCTTTGTATCACTCTTTCTGAGCAGAACATACACCGCACCTGAGCCACCATGATGAGGCTGGGCGGTATGAAACGCCTGTACGTCATCTAACTCTTCTAACCAAAACACCAGATAGCTTTTGAGTACCGCAGGGTCGCCAATATTGCGATCACCTTTGCCGGGTAAAATCAGTACGCTACGAATATCAGCTGTGAGGCAATCATTAACAAAGCGGTAGACCTCACGCCGTGCGTCTTCGATGGTGCGGCGGTGGAGGTCAAGGCGAGCTTCTGTGGCGTACTTGCCTAATCGCAGCTTCCTAAAAACACCATCCTGAATTCCGGGGCGTTTGAACCCAATCACATCGTGGGGGCCTACTCTAGGCACCTCGGTACTGCGCAAGTGATTGCCGTCTTTAACGTCAGTCTCGCTGGTGGCTGCCGCACGGCGTGTTGCTGTACTGGCTGTCGGTGTTGTTTTTTTGATCGTAATTTTTTCCGGCACCTTGATGCGCTCTACGCCCTGCATTTCTTGTAGGAATAGATCGTCTTCATCGCTCATAGTGTGACCTCGTACCTCACCGGTTTTTCTGTTCTTGGTCGGTGTGACAAATCTTTGCATTGCCGGACACAAATTGCTCACGGCAAGCGTATTATAACCTCTGAATTGTACAACTTGTGTTGCCTAAGGATGTAAATATGAGACTGCCCGGCGTAATTTCACATTTCCAACGTTCATTGAGCTTAGTGGCTTGCGGCGTATTGATGACAACAGCCCAAGCGTGGGGCTTCGATGAGCGCCAACAAAAAACAAACTGGGAAGACTCCCTACAGTTGACTGAAGAGCAGCAGAAGCAAATTGATGCGATCGAAGATCGCTACCGGGATAGCTTTAAAGAGTTGAAGCCGAGCGAGGCAGCGATGAAAGATCGCCGTGAGAAGCGCGAAACCTTGTATGTGCAAATGCGTGAAGAAATTCGTGGTGTGCTTTCTGATGAGCAACAGGCGTTAGCCGAAGAGCAAGTTCGTAGACGAGAGAGCAACAGTCGTGAAGATCACTTAGACAAGTTGGCACGAGAGCTATCTTTGTCGGAAGATCAGCGCGCGCAGCTAGATGAAAAACTATCTCAGTGTAAAAAAGAAGAATGGCCCGTTGATAAGGCTCAGCGCGATGCGGACCGTGGATACTTCGAGAAAACGGTAACGTCTGTGTTAACTGACGAACAAAAAGAGCAGTGGAAAGCGCTGCGTGAAAAGCGTCGAGATAAGTGGAGTCAGCACGGTATGGATAAGCTGGCAGAAGACAAAGGCAAGCGTAAGCCGCACCCGATGCATGAGACTAAAGACTAATTGGCCATTAGAGCAGGCTTATAATATCCACTGTGGCGGCCTGAGATAGGGCGCAAAACACAGTTAGAAAACATAGGCTAAAACGTATTAGTCACAAAAAAGGGGGAGCACTTGTTGGTGCTCCCCCTTTTTTATTAAGCGTTGTTGCTTCGTGTTTAGAAGCTATACACCAGTGTCACGCCGAATTCGCTGTCTGTGTTTTCAGTTTCAGCCGGTACTTCTTCAACGTACTTCACCTTGTAAGTCAGCTTGGTGGCAAGGCTGCCGCTCAGCTGGCTTTGTAAGCCTGTTTCAGACTTGTAAACCGATTGATCAGACCCCATTTCTGCCGAGAATATTTCAATAAACTTTACGCCTTCAGAAATTGTCCAGCTGTAGTTCAGGGCCAAGCGCGCGATGGCGCCTTCTTCAATTTCATCGGTTTCTTTCAGTTTGTCGCGACGGAAACCCGGACCAGCTTCGAGGTCTAGCTCCATATTGTCTTGCTTGATTGCGCGGTAACCATAGTTGACCGAGGCGCTGGTCTGGTAGGTATAACCGCTGAAGCGTGCGCGCTCTTGTTGAGCCACAATCGCTAGGTAAGAGCGCTCAGTGAAATTACGGTCAAACTGAGTGAATACGCTGTATTTCTCTTTCGAGGTCACATCGTCTTCTTTGCTGGTTAACGCTTCTAGCTTAACCATAGAATCCCAAACATCACCGGTATGTTTAGCGTTGAAATTACCGTTAATGCTTTGAGTGTCGGTATTACCGGATGTGAAAATAGTCCCCAGTTCAGCACCACCGCTCCACGCAGAATCTTCGGCAGCCATCGCCGTTAGAGGGGTGATTAGTAGTGCTGCCAGTAGTGTGTTGCGAGTAAGCATGACGTCCTCTCATCTAAGTATTATTGATCGCTGGGCCAGAATACCCATAGGGTCTGACAGGCGCAAGTGAGAGAGGTTCTGGCGGGTGCAGAGGAGAGGATTCGTTACTAAGGCGCACTTAAGAATTTATAAACAACGATGCGGCACCGAGAGTTTTACCGATAAGGCTTTCACTACTTAATCAGAGGTGTCTACAACTTGTTGGATATTTGACCGGTAAGGAAATCCTTCAGCATCACCCAATCTCCCCAAAAGCTCCACAAAGGGTGTTGGAAGGTAGCGGGGCGGTTATGCTCGAAGAAAAAATGCCCAATCCATGCAAACGCATAACCAGAAACAAGGGCAAGGGGCAGCACGGCTAATTTCCCGCTGGTGAGTGCGTAAAGGATAATGCCCAGAGCAATGGCTGACCCTATGTAATGAAGCACACGGCAGGTTGGGTTCTTATGTTCAGATAGGTAATAAGGATAAAACTCACTAAAGCTGGTGAAGTTTTCAGTTTGAATTTCACGTTTATCTGACATGCGTTCACCATTGTTCTTGTTATTAGCGTTTGCATGACATTATAGCCAAACTCGCGGCGGATCAACTAAACGTCCTGAACGTCGCTTTGGTTTCTCGTTTATCTTGATTCTAATGCGGCAAGTTAGGAACGTTGCGCTAAGCTGGTGGTCTACCGATTTAGGTACAGAAACGAGGTGGAATGAGATGCTCTACACACTGAATGCTCAGATGATGAAAGCAATGCTACCTATGCATGTTGCCGCCCGTTTTGCTCGGCAGGTTATGTATATGCCTTGGAACCCCTTAAATGAAGGGTGGTATATGCGCACCATGCGAGCCACTCTTGAGTTGACTGAGCGGCTGACCGATTTTTATGAAAAGCCGGAGTGGCAATTAGATACCACGAAAATTGATGGCCGCGAAGTGGGCATTGAATATTGCAATGTGGTTGAAAAGCCATATTGCAACTTGGTGCATTTTCGTCGTCGCAAACGTGGTCTTGAGCAGCCCAAAGTGATGATTGTCGCGCCGCTATCCGGCCATTATGCAAGCTTGCTGCGTGGTACCGTTGCTGAGTTCTTACCTGATCATGAAGTTTATATCACCGATTGGATCAACGCCCGAGAGGTGCCGCGCTCTAAAGGCGAATTTAGCTTTGATGACTACGTCGATTACCTTCTTGAGTTTATGGAACATCTTGGCCCAGAGACTCACGTTATGGCCGTGTGTCAGCCATGTATTCCTGCCTTGGTCGCGGCAAGTGTGATGGCAGATCGTGATGATCCCAATTTGCCTAAATCTATGACCTTGATGGGCGGCCCGATTGATGTGCGCATCAGTCCAACTGAGGTGAACGATTACGCATCGGGTAAGGATGTTGAGTGGTTTGAAGATAACGTGATCTGTCATGTCCCTGATGGTTTCCCCGGGCGCGGACAATCGGTGTATCCCGGCTTTATCCAATTGTCGGGCTTTATGTCGATGAACATGGATTCACACGTGAATAAGCACTTTAAGTTTTACGCTGACCTAGTAAAGGGCGACGGAGAAAGTGCTGAAGCGCACCGTGATTTTTACAACGAATATCTGGCCGTGATGGATATGCCTGCTCGATATTACCTCGATACCATTCGTAAGGTATTCCTTGAGTGTCAGCTAGCCGATGGCACGATGGATTATCGTGGTAAAACCATTGATCTTACGGCCATTAAAAAAATGGCTTTAATGACAGTGGAGGGCGAGCTTGATGACATTACAGGGCGTGGTCAGACATCTGTTGCGCTCGATCTTTGCAGTAGTATTCCGAAAACGAAAAAACTGCATCTCGAAGAGCCGGGTGTGGGTCATTACGGTATATTTAATGGCCGCAAGTTCCGAGAAAGTATCGCCCCTCAGGTGAAAGCCTTTATGCAAAAGAACTCGTGAGTGTATTTCTAAAGATGGCGGCTGTCACATAGCCGCTACCTCTGTATTATTCGGGTAGTCTTATCCGGATTTTATTCATGTCGAAACATCCCCTTACCGAAAACATTTACGACAAACTCGTTAATGATGAAGATGCCCGTGCATGCGATTCCATTCCCGATGGCGCTTGCAAAGAAGTTCCGGGTAACTTTCTAAAAACATTAATCACTTTATTTTTAACGAAGCTAGGTGATGCGTTAGTAAATCCCAAAATCACATTACCTTGGCTTTTGCAGTCGTTGGGGGCACCTATGTGGATGCTGGGTTGGCTGGTGCCTATTCGAGAATCAGGCTCTATGTTGCCTCAGCTTGCTATAGCCAGCGCTGTTCGGCGTATGGAGGTACGTAAGTGGATGTGGGTGCTGGGGAGTGTTATTCAGGCTGTGTGTATTGCATTAATCGCCCTGACCGCTTTTACATTAGAAGGGGGCTTCGCAGGCTGGAGTATTCTTGCACTGCTGGTGGTGTTCAGTTTATCCCGTGGTTTAAGTTCAGTGTCATCGAAAGACGTGTTAGGTAAAACGATCCCAAAGCATCGTCGAGGTATTTTAAATGGCTGGGCAGAAAGTGGCGCAGGATTAATTACCTTGGTGGTTGCGGTACTGCTGGTCTCTGGGCTGATCTTTGTACAGGGTGACGGTGGGGATACAGCACTGTATGCGTTTGGCTTTGCTGGGGCTGCATTGCTTTGGTTAGTGGCAGCTGTGATTTATGCAACGATCAGTGAGCAACCTGGAGACACAGAGGGAGGCCGAAATGGGTTATTAGAAGCCTTTAGTCGAGTGACCTTGTTAAAAACAGACATGCATTTTCGTCACTTTTTGATTGCTCGTTCGATGATGCTTTGCTCGGCATTGAGTGCCCCGTTTGTGGTGGTGCTGGCACAGCAAGAAATGGATGCGATGATTAGCTTATTAGCTCTGTTTATGGCCGCAAGTGGGCTGGCTAGTTTAGTGTCTGGACCTTTTTGGGGCCGTTTTGCGGATGTGTCTAGCCGGTTGGTGATGATACGTGCAGGTATGATGGCGGCGATGGTCGGGGTTTTGGTCTTTGTTATTGCTATGTTTGCTACAGATTGGCTGTCGCAAATATGGCTGTTGCCTTTGCTGTATTTTGTGTTGAGTATTGCCCATCAAGGCGTCCGCTTAGGGCGTAAAACCTATGTGGTTAATATGGCCGAGGGGAACAAGCGTACGGATTATGTCTCTGTGGGGAATACCTTGATTGGTGTGGTCTTACTTCTCATGGGGTTTGTGAGTTCGTTAGAGCCATTGATCGGTATTAGTGGAGTGATATGTGTTTTATCTGGGATGGGGTTTGTCGGGAGCTGGATGGCAACACGCTTACCAGAAGTGGAAAAAATCTAGGCGCTCACAATAGCGCCTAGATTGGTCGAGAAATCATAATATCGAAAAAAATGTCCAGAAATAATAGTGTCGAGAAAAGTGTCGAGAAAAGTGTCGAGAAAAAGTGTCGAGAAAAAGTGTCGAGCAATGAATGCCGCTTATTTCTCAATTAAATAATTAATGTACTCGTCTCTTAATGTGCGCTTTTGGAGTTTGCCTGTTGCAGTATGCGGAAGGTCTTTTACGATAAGTATGTCGTCCGGCATCCACCATTTTGCTATTTTATCTTCTAAGTAGGCATAAACACTTTCTTTAGTGACCTCAGTACCATCAACGGGGACGACAAATAGCAAAGGCCGCTCATCCCACTTTGGGTGTTTCACTCCAATCACGCAGGCTTCTTTCAGTTCTGGATGACCAACGGCGGCGTTCTCTAAATCAATGGATGAAATCCATTCGCCACCAGATTTAACAACGTCTTTGGCGCGATCCACAATTTGCAAATAGCTATCCGCATCAATGACGGCAATATCGCCAGTATCAAACCATTGACGACCCTGTGCATCGATAAAAAACGCATCGGGTTTATCGACCTTGTAATAGCTGCTTAGTACCCAAGGCCCACGCACGCGCAAATAACCACGACTCGTGCCATCGTGAGGGAGGGGCTGATCGTCATCGTTAAAAATTTCTAATTCCACGCCAAACATGGGTTTTCCGGCGGTGGTCTGCAGACGATAACGTTCGTCATCACTCATTGTAGCCATCGCTTTAGTTGGAGCGCCTAATGTGGCCAGTGGTGAAGTTTCGGTCATGCCCCAAATCGGCAGAAGATAAATACCAAAATCTTTATCCAGCGTCTCTACCAATGAGCGAGGTGAGGCAGAGCCGCCAACGCCTACGGTTTTTACTGACGGAATAGTGAGGTCGTTGGCTTTTAAGTAATCAATTAAACTCAGCCAAACTGTGGGGACACCGAGCATTAAATCGACCTTGGCGACATCAATCATTTCATACAGGCTGGCGCCGTTCATGCCTTCGCCGGGAAGAACTAAGGTCGCTCCAGACATAGGTGCGATGTAGGGCATTCCCCACGCGCAGACGTGGTACATAGGCACTACTGGCATGACCACGGAATCCGCTGAGATACTTAGAGCATCGGGGTTGCGGCTGGCGTAGGCGTGCAAAACACTGGAGCCATGAGAGTATAAAACGCCTTTAGGGTTTCCCGTCGTTCCTGAGGTGTAACACAGACAGGCGGCGGTATCCGCATCCAAGCGAGGCCATTCAAACATATCCGGCTGGGCGGCTAATAAATGCTCGTAGTTGTACACATTGGGTAAGCTGGTCTCAGGCATTTGATCTTCATCGATCATCAAAATAAAGCCTTTTACCGACGTCAGTTGTTCTGCGATGGGTTCCAGCAGTGGTGCAAAGCACGCATCTAGAAAGACGTAGCAATCCTCGGCGTGATTAATAATATATTCGACTTGTTCGCTGTATAAGCGCGGGTTCACGGTATGACAAATAGCTCCGATGCCTGATATGCCGTAATAACATTCAAAATGGCGATATCCATTCCAAGCCAGCGTGGCGACTCTATCTCCTGGCTGCACGCCAAGAGCAATTAACCCGTGCGCTAACTGCTTGCTTCGTCGTAACGCCTCTTTGTACGTATAGCGATGGATGTCACCTTCTAAACGGCGGCTAATAATTTCATGAGAGCCGTGATGCGCGGCTGCGTATTCGAGCAGATCACTAATAATGAGAGGCTGGGTCATCATCTGACCTGAGGCTGATAGGTCGGCTGTTTCGGGCGCGCTCGTCATGGCGACAATCCTTGGCGAAAAGTATGAAATTTAGCTTAAGAGTGTGCGAGCAAGTTCGCCACTATAAACATGCATTTTGTTGCTTGGAATGGGAAGTTTGTCCGGAGTTCCATGCCCTTGATTTAATAAATCACGCGACTGACTGTTTATGTCCCTTAAGTGCCTGATAGATTCATTATTAGTGTTACTCCGCTGAGTATTAATGCTTTAGTATTGGTTAAGACATATTAACTAAGGGAAAAGTATTAGATGGGTTTTTTGACGGCAGGACTGCTGATCTTTCTGGGTGTACATTCGTCGCGTATTTTTTTCGCTGACCTTAAGCGAAAAATGGTCGCAGGCTTTGGCCCGTTGGCATGGAAAGGGCTTTACGCCACAGTGTCTGCGATAGGTCTCGTGCTTATTGTTATAGGCTATGGAGAAGCCCGCATGAGCCCGGTGTGGTTGTGGTATCCACCGATGTGGATGAACCATGTGACCATGCTGCTGATGCTTTTCTCTTTTATTTTTCTTGCCGCGACCTACATTCCGGGAAACCGCTTAAAAGCCAAAGTAGGGCACCCGATGTTAATTGCGGTGAAGCTTTGGGCCTTTGCTCACTTGTTGAGCAACCCAACGACAGCTGACTTACTTTTGTTTGGTTTGTTTTTAGTTTGGGCGGTGAGTTTGTTTCGGTTGAGTCGTCGAGAGGATAGAGAAGCCGGTACGACATCCCCATCGGCTGGCATCGTAAGAGATCTCGCTGTACTGGTTGTGGGGGTGGGCGCTTACGGTGCGTTTGCGATGTATCTACATAAGGTGTTAATTGGAGTCTCGCCACTGCCGGTGGTGTGATTGTAAAAAAGACATTCAGGTTAATGTTCATGCTCTCCATTTACGGTGTGTAATTAGGTATCATGAAACGAATTATTTCGGGACTCGTCCCATCTCTATACTGAAAAGGAACTTCAAATGAAGCAATTTTTAACATTAGCCTCGATGGCTGTTTTCATCACAGCCTGTGGTGGTGGAGGCGGTGGAGGTGACAATGACAATGACAATGACAATGAGGGGGCAACGGTACCTATAACGGTTACTGCTCCTGCTCCTGTTCCTGTCGATATTTATTCCCCTGAGAAAAAGTCCGTTTCTTCGCTACGTTTACTGGATGCGTCTGGACAATCTATCCCGAATGCCGAAGTCACTGTTAGTCGAGTGCTGGCTTCCAGTAGTTTTTCAGCCCAAGCGGTGGCGGATGTTCTTATAACCGATGCTGAAGGTAACCTTGTTGTTAATGACCTTAGCCCTGGTGATTATGAATTAACGGTCACTATCGCTGGTGTGACAGTCACGATGCAATTAACTGTCACTGAGAACAACTCAGAGGAAGGAATGATCGCCGCTGTTCCAGTAAAGGTCAGTACGGATGGTGCTGGATTTGTTACCGCCATTGATTTGACTAATAGCGGCTTGATCATTTCTGTTTCCGGCCTGGTTTATGGTGAAGCAGGGCCAATTGCTGGCGCTCAAGTAAGTGTGTCCGGGGGAGAGGGTACTAATGGTGCTATCACTTCCGCAGTGACTGATGAAAATGGTTCATATGTTGTCGTCATTAATATTGGCAATGAACGAAAAGAGGCTCTTGAGAGTGGAACGATTCGTGTGTCCGCTCAAGGCTACAAAACACTTACAGTGTCGGCAAATTCTGATATCGATGTGACCACTAGCGGCGCTTCGGCCGGTCTGAACTTTATGCTAGCACCAGAAGTTGATCCCCCTGAAGTGTATTACTCTGAGAATTTCGAACAGACAGCCGAGGGTGCGGTGTGTGGTACATGGACGGAAGAATACGTCGCTAGCACATTAGAATTGGATAGTTGTTTTGAGTGTGTCGTTTCTGAAGAGTTGGTCGCTGCCTCAGTAGTCTCTGCCCAAGCGGTTGTAGAGCCTCTATTATTGTGGAACTCGCATTCAGTGGGGCGTTCTATTTACAATCAGGCGTACTTAGATGGCTTGGTTTCTCTTGCTCCAAATGATGCTTCTGAGGGGTTAGTTGTTGATCCACAATCTAATGCAGCTTGCTGGTATGGCAATGATGTCACTGGAACACAAAGCACTGGTAATTTTATTGGGGAGCCAGATACTGAATTCAATGACGACAACCCCTTAAGCGGCGGTGAGTCTCTGGTTGCTAATGGTGCAGCTATTGTCTCTCCTCAAATTGATCTGACAGGATTAGTAGCGCCAGTAGCTCTGAGCTTTGATACATGGTGGGAAATTGAATCGGTTAATCCAAATGAGCTTGGTTTCGATATTATGGCTGTTGAATACAGTACAGATAACGGAGAAAGCTGGAGTACGTTGGCACGACTGAATCCTTATACTGACCCTATTTCAGGAGATGAAGATTGGCTGCCAGGTGAAACAGAGGCTGAAAGCATTCACCCCCGTGCTCCTATTCCGTATTCAAATACAGGGTTTAATAGTTCGCCTCGATGGTTGCAGCAAGAGCCTATTTCTTTAGATGCCCTAATTGGCAAGGTTGTGTCGCTTCGATTTGCTTTTAGAACGCAGGATGAGCTGTACAACGGTTTCCGCGGCTGGATGGTGGATAACATTGCTATTACCTCCACACAGGGAACGTTTCCTTTGTCAGATGCTGAAATATCTGTAGACCCAGAGCTGCCGGTAGATTTGGAGTTTTCAATGACTGCTGCTATATCCCCTGCATCTTCTTCGCTGAATGTAGGTAGTGAGTATAATTTTGAGGCCGTTGTAGACTGGCAGGGTGGTGATGTCGCAACCTTGCTACTTGAGCTAGAAACTAGCGACGGTACTTACTTATTGGAGGAGGCTGGAGTCGCTGATTTTAACCAGGGTGAAGGTGGTGATGGTTATTATTACTATGATCCTGCCGGTGATTATACAGTGACAAAATCGGGTGGATTAACGGTGATATTTACTGCAAAAAATGCTCTAGGTGAAGTTATATTTACTCAGTCTAAGGGTTACTCTGCCTTCGACGTTTGATGCTTCTGATGTAAAGAAAACAGCCCCGCATGCGGGGCTGTTCGCTTTCAATTGTTAGGCTTAAAGTTGTTAACCTAAACGCTCTACCGCCAACGCTACGCCCATCCCACCGCCAATACACAAAGTAGCTAAGCCTTTCTTAGCCTCGCGTCGTTTCATCTCATGGAGTAGTGTCACTAAAATACGGCAACCCGAAGCACCGATCGGGTGACCTAAGGCAATTGCACCGCCATTGACATTGATTTTGTCGGCATCCCATTCCAGCCCTTTATTTACCGATAGTGCTTGTACGGCAAAGGCTTCATTGGCCTCGATTAAATCAAGATCCGTCACTGACCAACCCGCTTTTTTAAGACACTTCTTGGTCGCTGGGATTGGGCCGGTACCCATAATTCGTGGCTCAACACCTGCATTGGCGTAGCCTTTGATAGTAGCCAATACCGGTAAACCGAGTTCGTCGGCTTTGGCTTTACTCATTAGCATCACAGCAGCCGCGCCATCGTTGAGCGATGACGCATTGCCTGCGGTAACGGTGCCGTCTTTGGAGAATGCAGGGCGCATCCCGGCCAGTTTTTCCGCTGTCGTGCCAGCGCGCGGGCCTTCATCGACCTTAAATACTAGGGGGTCACCTTTACGCTGCGGGATTTCAACCGGGGTGATTTCTTCCTCGAACGTACCAGACTCGATGGCTGCCAGTGCTTTGCTTTGAGAGCTTGCGGCGAACGCGTCTTGTTCTTCTCGGCTGATGTTGTAATCACACGCGATATTCTCTGCGGTGATGCCCATGTGGTAATCGTTGAACGCATCCCACAGGCCGTCTACGACCATGGTATCGACCATAGTGATTGGCCCCATACGCTGGCCAGTGCGTGAATTAGGCATCGCGTGAGGCGAGTTTGACATGGATTCTTGGCCCCCAGCGATGACGATTTCAGCATCACCGCAGGCGATAGCTTGGGCAGCAAGATGCACCGCTTTAAGGCCTGAACCACAGACTTTGTTGATGGTCATTGCCGGAACGCTCGCTGGTAAACCACCCTTGATCGCTGCTTGACGAGCAGGGTTTTGGCCTGATGCCGCCGTCAGCACTTGGCCCATCAATACTTCACCCACTGATTCAGGAGCAACACAGGTTTTCTCCAGCAAGGCTCTGATGACCACCGCGCCTAAATCAACTGCAGACACGCTGGCAAGGGAACCACCAAAGCTACCAATAGCGGTTCGGGTAGCAGCAACAATAACGACGTCAGTCATAACGATCTCCGTTTCAGTAAATGATGGGTGCCCATAACGGGCGGTCTTCTTCAAGTTAGAGACCCGCGCTCTTAATGCGTAACGTTAAGGTATAGCGTGGATCCAAAAAAGGCAGGAGATTTTACATTTATAGAGAAGCAAAGCCGACAAAACATTGAGCATTGCCAGCCGAAATAACTTTCAGGCGCGTGCTGTCTCAGTGGTTGGGGTCACCACGATCAAGTTGACCAAGATCCAGTACTGGAGAGGCATCAATATGTTGAGCATCCATCATGTGTGCCACGCGTTCCAGGGAGGTAAGGATCAGAGTCTGCTCCCAATCCCTTAGGTCTTGGAATTGTTGCACAAAACTATCTTGTAATGGCTTTGGTGCATTGATTAATGCTTCTTGAGCTTTCTCTGTAAGAAACACATACACCTTACGTTTATCGCTACTGCCTCGTTCTCGACGTACAAAATCGCGCTTTTCTAAACGATCAATAATGGTCGTGACGGTTGCTTGTGAGAGGCTGACTCGGCGGGCAACATCTCCCACGGTAAGTTCACCATTGTGATGCAGTGTTTGCAGGATCAAAAGCTGAGGCGATGTGAGGCCTGAGGTTTTACTTAACTGCTTAGAGTGTAGATCGGTTGCGCGAATAATGCGTCGTAAGGCAACCAGTACCTCGTCGTAACGATTCATGGATTGTGCATCTTCCTGTTGTTTAAGGCTCAGTTTACCCCGATCTTTATCGATAGAGTACGAAATATTCATTTAGTCCCTCATGCACAATTATTCAGCGAGTCTGTCGAGCTAATGTTTAGACGTCGATATATTGAGTTCAAAGTAATTCTTGACGCTATTTGTCGTTATAGTGCCGTTTTTTGGCCCTTTAAGGAAGTGTTGATCAAAAAAATAGCAATGTTTACGTATAAATGATCAACAATGCGCATCGGATGTGTGTTGAAAATACATAGAGTTGTAAATAAATTTTTTGAGGCTATAATGCATAGAGTTCAAATTAACTACTCAGCTCACAACTATTAGGGACGTAATGGCACTCAGTGTCGGTACGCGGACCCTAACAAGGACATGAACCAGATTTTGGCGGAAGCCATGCCTGATGCGAAAGACAAGTCGCAGCGCATTATTACTCTACGTAAACCTAATCCAGAAGACGGCTCAGTTGTGCACGCTCTTGTTGAGCGCTGCAAGCCGTTAGACACCAACTCAATGTACTGCAACTTATTGCAGTGTTCTCACTTTCGCGACACGGCAGTGATCGCTGAAGAAAACGGAGACGTGGTTGGTTTTATCTCAGGCTATTTGCTGCCCGAGCAGCCTGATACCTTATTCGTATGGCAAGTAGCTGTGAGCGAGAAGGCTCGCGGTTTAGGTTTGGCCAGCAAGATGCTTCTTGAACTGACTGGTCGATCTTCAAAAATTCGTCATTTACACACCAGTATCACGCGGGGCAATGACGCTAGTTGGAACACATTCAAACGTTTAGCCAAGACGCTGAACTCACCGCTCAATGAACGAGTGATGTTCGATAAAGAACAGCACTTCGGCGGCCAGCACGACACAGAGATGTTGGTGCATATCGGCCCGTTCAACTGAGTCACTGAACACATTAAATAAAATGGCTCGTTGCAATTCGGCGAGCATTGACAGAATTAAGCGCAACGCGCCAACCACATTCGAGGAATATTATTATGGGTATTTTTAAAGATCTAGAATCAAATGTACGTGGCTACTGCCGTGCATTCCCGGTGACCTTTGTTAAGGCGCAGAATGCGACGATCACAGATAGCGAAGGCAATGAATATATCGATTTTTTAGGCGGTGCTGGAACGCTAAATTACGGCCACAACAACCCGGCGTTTAAACAAGCCTTGATTGAATACATTGAGTCCGATGGTATGACCCACGGCTTAGATATGCACACGGATGCTAAAGAGCAATTTTTAGAAGCGTTCCGTGATTTAATTCTAGAACCACGAAACATGGATTACAAAGTTCAGTTTACTGGCCCAACCGGTACTAACGCGGTTGAAGCTGCATTGAAGATTGCGCGTAAAAATACCGGCCGACAAACCATTGTTTCATTTACCAATGGCTTTCATGGCGTAACCCAAGGTTCTGCGGCAGTAACGGCAAACAGCTACTACAAACGAGCAAGTGGATTACCAACAACTGGCGTTCAATTTTTGCCATACGATGGTTATTTAGGTGACTTCAACACGTTGGAGTACTTCGATAAAGCCATGTCAGATGACTCCTCTGGTTTAGGTCATCCTGCTGCAGTCATTGTTGAGTGTATTCAAGGTGAGGGTGGTTTGAATGTCGCCTCGAAAGAATGGATGCAAGGCTTGCAAGAAATCTGTAAGCGCAATGACATGTTGCTGATTGTTGATGATATTCAAGCCGGTTGTGGCCGTTCGGGCACCTTCTTTAGTTTTGAAGAATTTGGTATTGAGCCTGACATTATTACACTATCAAAATCATTGAGTGGTTATGGTTTACCGATGGCCGTTGTATTGCTTAAAGAAGAATTAGACATCTGGAATCCAGGTGAGCACAACGGTACTTTCCGTGGGAATAACCACGCGTTTGTGACCGCACGCCGTGCGTTAGAAGAGTACTGGAGCGACTATCGTTTTGCCGAAAGCGTTCAGCATAAAGCCAGTGTTATTCGCCGTCGCTTGAAAGAAATACAAGCTGAAAATGGAGGTACGTCTGTCATGCAGCATAAAGGTCGCGGCATCATGCAAGGTCTAGCATTTGCTAATGGTGAAATTGCAGGCGCAATTACAGAGTTGGCCTTTACCAAAGGACTTGTGATCGAGACCAGTGGTTCAGATAGCCAAGTCGTAAAAATCCTTACGCCGCTTACGATTGAAGAAAGCACACTGAGTGCGGGCCTTGATATTCTAGAAAAATGCGTGGCAGAGGTCATGGCTGAGCAAGTGTCAGAAGCATCTTAATATTGCTTCGGTTAACGACACTCGCATGAATCAAGCGCTCAAGCTAATTAGCTTTCAGCGGTAAAAATTGCATTAGAAATGAGTGCAATAGAAAAGAATTAAGGAAAAAGAAATGATCGTAAGAACATTAGAAGAATGTAAAAACAGTGAACGCGCGGTAAATGGCGGTAACTGGGAAAGTGTGCGCATGTTATTAAAAGATGACAACATGGGTTTCTCTTTCCATATCACCACTATTTTTGCTGGCACGGAAACCCCGATTCACTATCAGAATCACCTTGAGTCTGTGTACTGTATGGCGGGAGAAGGTGAAATCGAAACCTGTGACGACGGTAAAATTTACCCTATTAAAAAGGGTACCTTGTACATTTTGGATAAAAACGACAAGCACTTACTTCGTGCGACCAAAGACATGGAAATGGCGTGTGTATTTAATCCGCCACTTAACGGTAAAGAAGTCCACGATAAAGACGGTGTTTACGCGCTAGAAGCTGAAAAAATCGCTGACTGATGAGTCCTCTTTCCTAAGAGAAAATCAGTAAAAGAAACGATAAAAACCAGCGAGTTGAGAATGAAAAAGAATCACAGCGTAGAAAAAATTGGCGGCACCTCCATGAGCAGTTACGACGACGTACTGCAAAACATATGGTTGCGTCCAGAAACCCCCGCAGACGGTTCAGATAAAACCATCTACGAACGAGTATTTGTTGTTTCAGCATACTCTGGCATGACCAATGGTCTGCTCGAACATAAAAAGAGCGGTGAACCCGGTGTTTATGCGCTTTTTGCTGAAATGGACGATAACAATCGGTGGCAGCAAAAGCTGTATGAAGTTGAGGCTGCTATGCTAGCGATCAACGACGACATGTTTGGCGAACACTCGCTGGTACGTAAACGCGCCGATCAATTTATTTCTGGCCGTATTAAAGATGTACAGCAGTGTCTTGAACATCTTGCTAGCGTTTGTTCGTTTGGCCACTTCCAGCTTGATGATCACTTACATCGTGTACGTGAAATGTTGAGCGCGCTGGGCGAAGCTCACAGCGCATACAACTCAGTTCAGTTATTACAATTGAATGACGTCAACGGCCGTTTTATTGACTTGACCAACTGGCGCTCTGATTCTCAACATGGCTTAGAAGATCACATTCGCCATGCCTTTGAAGGCGTAGATTTCAGCAAAGAAATGCCGATTGTCACGGGTTACACGCAGTGTCGTGAAGGCCTGATGAAAACTTACGATCGTGGTTACAGCGAAATGACCTTCTCGCGTGTTGCTACCGTGACTGGCGCTGCCGAAGCAGTAATTCATAAAGAATATCACCTAAGCACGGCTGACCCAGAAATGGTCGGCGCTGACAATGTTCACCCGATTGGTTTAACCAACTACGACGTGGCAGATCAGCTGGCTAACTTAGGGATGGAGGCGATTCACCCTCGTGCGGCAGCAGGTTTGCGTAAGCGCAATATCGTATTGCGTGTGAAAAACACGTTTGAACCAGAACACCGCGGCACAGAAATTCGCAATGATTACAGCAGTAGCACACCAAAAGTTGAAATTATTGCGGGTACTCGTAATGTCTGGGCGCTCGAATTATTCGACCAAGACATGGTCGGTGATCCTACCTATGGTCAAAAAATGAATGACCTCGTGTTTGAATCTGGCGTACGTGTATTAACTAAAGACTTTAATGCGAACACCGTGACCTTCTATTTAAAAGGTACCAAGCGTCGTATTAACTGGTTGATGGATCGCTTACAAGCGTCATACACCACGGCGGACATTCGAGCTGAAAAGCTGGCGATGGTCAGTGCAATTGGCAGCGACATGAAAGTACCAGGCTTGTTAACTTCAGCGGCAACTTCATTATCTGAAGCGGGCGTTAATGTGCTTGCGGTACACCAAGCCATGCGTCAAGTAGACATGATGTTTATCGTAGCTGAGGGTGATTACGCTGCCGCCGTTAAAGCATTGCACACCGGTCTGATTGAAAGTAATTCAGATTGGGAAACGGTGCAAACGGCATGATAAAAACCGTCTGGCACATGTTATTGTCGATGTTCGCATTTGTATCTGCTTTATTTTTTCTTCCAGAACGGGTGAATGCTGAAGATATTGATGCGAATAAGGCCTCAGTAAGTGCAGAGCATGAAATACGCACTGCAGAAGAAACCGCAAAATCAGATCGAATTGCAGAGCAAACCATAAACGCGCTTAATGCGCCGTTATACTCTGCATTTACCGAACGCTACCTCTTAGACGAAGTAAAAAACCTTCGTCAAATCGTCGCCGATACACACGTAGAATTGACGGAAAAAATTGTTGATCGTGAATTGGGCGTGGCCGATAAGGCGCTGATGTACGCAACAGATACAGTGACTTACTTCTTTTACCTTATTGCGGGTGCATCGACCTTGCTGGTATTGATTGGTTGGAACTCCATGCGCGAAATTAAAGAACGCGCAAGTCGTCTCGCCAACGATGAAATCAAACGTATTACCAACTCCTATGAAGAACGCCTTGATGCTCTAGAGCACGAGCTAAATCGTAAATCTCGACATATCGCCGCGACCCAAGAAGAGATTGGCTTAACCAACGAAGTGCATTCCTTGTGGCTAAAAGCCTCTCAGGAATCGAGTGCTCAGAACAAGATCGTTGTGTACGATCAGATTCTTGGATTGCGACCTGACGATGTTGAAGCTCTCACTTATAAAGCCGATGCCGCACTATCACTAGGCCAAGCGCAATGGGCGAACAGTCTTGCTAATCGAGCCTTATCCATCGACCCTGAAAACAGCCACGCACTTTATCAGCGCGCCTGTGCACACGCGGAAAGTGGCTACATTGAAGAAGCCTTACGTGACCTAGCAGAAGCGATTGAAAAAGCAGAGGCACTACGCGAGCAGGCAGCAATGGATGTGAGCTTTGAGCGTTTGCGGGATCATGACGACTTTATTGAATTGACGGCGACGTCCGAGAATTAAAACCGGCGTTGTCGATGAGTAGGCTTACTCAGTAAGCCTACTCAACTCCCTTTTCCTTCTGTATTCCCCCTCTTTATTCTCGAGACACACTGCCAAGTATGATTGACCTGTGACACCAATCAGGCATGATTCTGTGACTGATTTTCGTTTTATGTCTGTTGTTCTGAGTTAAAGAGGTTTCTGTGTTTCTACAAATATTTACTACTGGCGGCACCATCGACAAAGTCTATTTTGACGCCCTGAGCGAATTTCAAATTGGCGAGCCGACGGTGGGTGGCATTCTTAGTGAAGCCGGAGTTTCATTTGATTACGCCATTGAATCGCTGATGAAAAAAGACAGTCTCGAAATCACCGACGCAGATAGAGAGCTGATACGCACAAAGGTGATGGCCTCTGACGCTCAGCATATTCTCATTACCCACGGCACCGATACCATGGCGCAAACGGCTTCTGTTTTGAGTGAGTTAACGGATAAAACCATTGTGCTCACTGGCGCTATGCAACCGGCTAGATTCCGCGATACCGATGCCATCTTCAACGTCGGATTTGCCGCCGCCAGTGCGCAAACATTACCGGTAGGTGTGTACCTCGCCATGAATGGCCAAGTATTTGAAGCGGGCAAGGTGCAAAAAAATCGTGGTGCGCAGCGGTTTGAGAAATCAGAATAATAAATATATAAGCAGAATTTAAAGCCTGACACTAACTAACCCCATACCGTGCGGGTCATGCTAAAATCCCCGCCAACGCATTGCCAATACACCCCGAGTGATACCACGCTCATCTAGCCAGTAAATTTTAATCATGCTCCGACTTAACGAACTAAAACTGCCCCTCGAACATACTGAGGGCGACCTCACCTCCGCCATTATTCAGCGGCTTGGGATTACTCCAGATGAACTGTTGGAGTACACCGTCTTTAAGCGCAGTTATGATGCTCGTAAAAAAAGTCAGATATTGCTGATTTACCAGATTGATGCTGCTGTTCCAAAAGCGACTGAAAAAGCGGTATTGGCACGAGAAGGCAAAAACTCACTCGTTACTAGCACCCCAGATACTGAGTACAAGTTTGTCGGTCATGCTAACAGTGATTTCCCCAACGAACAGCAACAGCGCCCAATTATTATTGGTTTTGGGCCATGTGGCATTCTCACGGCGCTACTCATGGCTGAGATGGGCTTAAAGCCGATTGTATTAGAGCGTGGCCAAGACGTGCGTAAACGCACCAAAGCTACTTGGGGTTTATGGCGCGAGCGTAAACTGAATACCGAATCGAATGTGCAATACGGCGAAGGCGGTGCGGGTACCTTCTCTGATGGCAAGCTTTACAGCCAAGTAAAAGACAAGCGCCACTTAGGTCGTAAAGTACTTAAAGAGTTTGTCGCTGCCGGTGCACCGGAAGAAATCATGTACGTCAGCAAACCGCATATTGGCACGTTTAAACTGGTGAAAATGGTCGAGAACATTCGCGCCAGAATCACTGAGTTGGGCGGCGAAGTACGTTTTGAGCAAAAAGTAGAGCGCATTCATCGAGAGTCCTCTCTAAAGGGTGGGGCTGATGGCAATGAAAATGGCAACGAGCAAGGCCAAGCCACTGGCCTAACGCTAAGTAACGGCGACGTATTGCACAGCCGTCATATCGTCCTCGCCATCGGTCACAGCGCCCGCGATAGCTTTGAAATGCTATTAGAAGAAGGCATCTACATCGAGCCAAAACCTTTCTCAGTAGGTTTTCGAATTGAACACCCGCAGTCCATTATCGACCAAGCTCGCTTTGGCGATAACGCCGGTAACCCCATTTTGGGGGCGGCGGATTATAAATTAGTACATCACTGTAAAAACGACCGCAGCGTCTACAGCTTTTGTATGTGCCCCGGTGGCACGGTGGTGGCGGCCACGTCGGAAGAAGGCGCGGTCGTCACTAACGGCATGTCCCAGTACTCTCGCAACGAACGTAACGCCAACGCTGCGATTGTGGTCGGTATTGACCCAGAGCGGGATTATCCCGGCCATGTGCTGGCAGGCATCGACTTACAACGGAAACTAGAAAAATTAGCCTACGAATTGGGTGGCCAAGATTACAATGCTCCGGCGCAGCTTGTGGGGGACTTCCTCAAAGGCAAACCATCGACTGAATTAGGCTCCGTGATTCCGTCCTACAAACCCGGCGTTACCTTGCTGGATTTATCCGTCGCACTGCCTGACTTTGCAGTCGAAGCGATTCGTGAAGCCATTCCTGCGTTCGATAAAAAAATCAAAGGCTTTGCCATGAACGACGCCATACTGACCGGGATCGAGACTCGTACCTCATCCCCTATTTGTATCAAACGTGGCAATGATTACCAAAGCATCAATACCCGTGGTTTGTATCCTGCGGGAGAAGGCGCGGGTTACGCTGGTGGTATTTTCTCAGCGGGTATCGACGGCATTAAAGTCGCGGAAGCCGTGGCGTTGGATTTGTTAGAAATAGAAGCTTAAGGTCACTCTAGAGTCTTTTATACATTGAAATATTAGAAGCAAGCTAGGCATGATAATAAGAGTACTTTCTTTTTATTATATTAAGGACAAGTGTGATGGGACGACAAATAGTATCAAAGAGGGATGTTGATCATCTAAATATTCAGCTTAATTCTCTCGTAGGTGGCGCCAAAGGCGAAAGTAATTCTGATGCGCTGACGCAGCTTCCTGCAGGCACTCAAGCCGATGACTACACTTCTAAGTTAGTGAAATATATTCCATCCGAAGTGGTGGCTTTGTATATTGCTTTGGGATCGATTCTTGGTTCGTCAGATAAGTCAGATAGCTCTTTATATTGGGTTATTTTTGGTGTCTGTTTAGTCGGAACCGGTTTGTATCTGTGGCGAGTAACAAATGTGACCAAAGTGACTCAAATCGTTATTTCTGTGGTCGCTTTTTTTGTTTGGGCATTTGCGTTAGGTGGGCCATTTGAGTCGTTGAACTGGTACGACCCTGTTTATGGCGCACTGCTGTTGCCGATTTATACGTTTTTTGTGCCTATGCTTGAGCCTTAATTTTTAAGGTTTCATCTAAGGGATTTTTTTAGAATACTTAGTCTGCCCCCGAAAGTTGCTGGTCTAGCACCTGAAGTACAGTTTCTGCCTGTAATTGTGGTCTAGACATCCCCGCGAGAAGCTTTTGGGGCTATAATTGCGCCCCAAACGCTTCGGCACGTCATTTCAAACACGACTTTAGTGGTTATTCATGAGCTATACCTTCTTCGATCTCCTACAATTGATTGGTGCTTTAGGCATATTCATCTTCGGTATGAAGATCTTTAGCGAAGGTCTGCAAAACATAGCAGGCAGTCGTTTAAAAGGCATTTTGAGCGGCATGACACGTAACCGTGTCACTGGTGTGCTGACAGGGTTTGCCACAACGGCCATTACTCAGTCATCGACCACAACCACTGTGATGGCGGTCAGTTTTGTGAATGCTGGTTTGCTCACCTTCATTGAGTCGACAGGGGTCATCATGGGGGCGAACATAGGCACGACCATCACCGCATGGATCGTGGCTTTGTTTGGTTTCAAGATGAAAATCACGCCCATCGCTATCGCTATGATTGGTATATTTTTTGTCTTCTTGTTTTCCAAAAATAGTCGCTGGCGCAACATTGCGGAGACTATGGTCGGCTTTGGTATTCTCTTTATTGGTTTAGAGTTCATCAAAAATGGCGTGCCGGATATTCGCAGTAACCCTGAAATTCTCTCTTTCTTAGATATGTTTACCGGCTATGGTTACCTGTCACTTATTCTGTTTGTGGTAATTGGTACTGTCTTAACCCTAGTGATGCAGTCGTCTTCGGCGGCGACAGCGGTGACCTTAGTAATGCTATTTGAAGGTTGGATATCCTTTCCTATCGCCGCTGCGATGGTACTAGGGGAAAATATTGGCACCACAGTGACGGCAAACCTCGCGGCCATGGTGGGCAATGTTCATGCAAAACGAGCCGCGCGCTTCCATTTCTTGTTCAATATCATCGGTGTTATATGGATGATGCTATCCATTTATTTTGTTCTCGATGCGATTGATTGGGTGGTGCAGACCTTCACTAATAGCACGCTTTCGGTTATGAGTGATGATCCCGCTGCGCGCCCGAATGCAACGTTAGCGTTATCTTTATTCCATACCGCCTTTAACGTGATGAATGTGATTATCCTGTTTGCATTCGTCCCTAAACTAGTCCGGTTGGTGGAGTATCTACAACCAGATAACGACCAAAATGATGATAACTTTCATTTGCGCTACATCAGTGCTGGCGTCATGACGTCGCCTAATCTTTCCATTGCTCAGGCGCAAAAAGAAATTCAGCATTTTGCTGATGTAATTGAAAAGATGCACAGCGCGGTGAGTGAGTTGCTTTTTGACGCAAAGGCTCCTCGCGAGAAGCTAATGGAGCGTATTCAAAAATACGAACAGGTCACCGATCAATTAGAAATCGAAATATCGGATTATTTGGTTAGTATCAGTGAACGTACGCACTTAGAGCATGAGCTCACTGAGCGTATGCGCTTTATGCAGACCATGATTAACGACATGGAACGTATTGCGGATATTTACTTCCAGATATCTAAGTTGCTTGAGCGGATGAAGGAAGCTAAATCAGCTTGGCCAGAAGCAGCGACAAGTGAAGTAGAGCGCATGATGATGGCGGTACAAGTTGCTATTAATAATATGTTATTAAATATTTCAATGGAGCCGGAAGACGTCGATCTGGATCACGCCATCACTCTGGAAGATGAAATTGATCGTCTGCGTGAAGAGTACCGCAATAATCATTACACACGTTTGGAGAGTGGTGATTATTCTCCGCGTGCGGGAGTTAACTACATTGATGTGCTTAACCGCTTAGAGCGTATTGGGGATCATATCTTAAACGTTAATGAATCCTCTGCAGGGCGTCGTCTTAAGGCAATGCGCACGACAGGGCAAAACTAGCCCATACGCAAAAAGGATCAAGACACATAAACGCCAAGCTCATCGCTTGGCGTTTTGCGTTTAGTCGGTTAAAAACAATCCTAATAATTCATTCAAATACTGCCGTCCGCGCTCTGTTGCGCGGATGTGGCTATCTTCTTTAAATACATCTATTTCAAGCAAGCCGAGCTGTATGGCTTTGTCAGTGGTTGCGCTAACACTGGCGAGTGTTTGGCCTGTGCGTGCTTCAAAGTCGCTGACACTGATGCCTTGATGTAATCGCAGGGCATTCATTAAGCACTCTAAGCCGATGTCTTCTGGACTAATAATCTCATTACCCGCAATAAAGGGTTTTTCAGGATTCAAATAATCCTTTGGCAAACGAGTTTTCCACGTGCGGAAGGTGTTGGTTTTGTCTGGCCCTTGCAGGGTAATTTTTCCGTGTGCCCCTGCGCCAATACCGAGGTAGTCGCCAAACTGCCAGTAGTTCACATTGTGTTTGGCGGTTTTATTCGGCTGTGAATAGGCGGATATTTCGTAATGCTGAAAACCGGCTTTCGCCAATAAGGCTTGGCCTGCTTCCTGAATATCCCAAAGGTCGTCATCTTCGGGTAATACCGGCGGGTATTTATAAAACTCGGTATTCGGTTCAATAGTGAGTTGATACCAAGATAAATGCGGCGGATTAAAGGCTAAGGCGGTATTTAAATCGTCGAGGGCTTGCTCAATCGTTTGCCCCGGAAGGCCATGCATTAAATCGATATTAAAGTTTTCAAAGCCAACGTCTTTTGCCATTTGAATAGCGCGCTTTGCTTGCTCGCCATCGTGTATACGGCCAAGTGCTTTTAGATGCTCGGGTTGAAAACTTTGTATGCCCATAGAAAGGCGATTAATACCCAGTTGCCGATAGGCGGCAAACTTGTCGGCTTCGAATGTTCCGGGGTTGGCTTCGAGGGTAATTTCAATATCGGCTGCAAACGTCAGACGTTTTTTTAATCCATCAAATAACGTTTGATACGCGCTCGCAGAAAATAAACTAGGGGTGCCGCCGCCAAAGAATATGGTCTGAATTTCACGACCTTGTACCCAAGGTAGGTCTTGGTCTAAATCATCCAGTAGCGCTTTTATGTAAGCGGCTTCAGGTAATTCTGCATCGGCCTTGTGTGAATTAAAATCACAGTAAGGACATTTGCGGATGCACCACGGTATGTGGATGTACAGGCTTAGTGGTGGCAGGCTGGGGCGAAGGTGGGACATCAGCCTTTCATGCCGTTACTGACTGCTCAATGGTTTCCATTAAGGCGGTTACTTTGACTTCCCAATCGTTTTTCTCGTGGGTCAAGCGAGTGCTTTCTTTTTTCGCCAATTCGTACTGGTGTTGTAATGCCGCTATAGCGGTGTCGCGATGTTCAAGGCGTTGATTAGCTTCAGCCAGTTGTTGCTTTAATGTTTCGATTTCAGAGCTTGCTGTATTGTTTCCTTCTTTCAGCTTGTCTGTTTCTTCACGCAGGCTTGAGCATTCATCACGGAAGGTCATCGATTCTTTTCGAGCATCATCCAATGCTGATACTGTGTTTAAGATTTTTTGTTCAAGCTGCTCAAGAATATCCACGATGGTTTTCCTGTAAATATAAAAATGATGGTGTGAATGAATCAGTGTTACGGGTGCCAGCGCGCCAGTAGTTGCTGAATGGCTTGGCCACGATGAGAGATCTTGTTTTTTTGTTCCTTACTTAAATCGGCGGCGCTGCACTTTTCTGATGGCACATAAAATACGGGGTCGTAACCAAAACCTTCACTGCCGGATGGTTCGCTAAGTATTTTTCCTTCCCAGCTACCTTGAAATACTTGTGGTGTTGGGTCTTTGGCGTGGCGCATGTAAACCAGTACGCACTGAAAACGGGCGGTGCGTAGCTCTGTCGGTACATCGGTTAACTCACGTAGCAGTTTTGCATTATTGCCATGATCTCCATCATTTGAGTAACGGGCACTGTAGATGCCAGGGGCACCTTGTAATGCATCAACTTCAATACCGGAATCATCGGCTAACGCGGGCAGCCCCGTTACTTCACAAGCATGGCGTGCTTTGATAATGGCGTTTTCAACGAAGCTTAAGCCGGTTTCGTCGGCGTCGCTGACCCCAAGCTCTGTTTGCGGAATCAGCTCTACGCCAGCGTCCGAAAAGTGCTCGGTAAACATGGCTGAAAACTCGCGCAGTTTACCTTGGTTGCCGCTCGCTAATACGATTTTCGTCATTACTTTTCTTACCTTACTCTTGATAGAATTTCTGACTGAATTTCACATCAAATGTACGTTTTTGGCCTTCTGGGGTTGCTTGCAGAGTTAGGCGATATATTTCACTTTTATCAAAGCGGAAAGTAGACACGTAATACACGGCATTGGTTTCTTTAATTTCACGAAACTCTATGTCGCGGCTTTGCCCTATGAGGTTTTTAATTTGGCCGGTCAGTTTGGCGGAGACTGGTCGTGGTAAGTCTCCTTCGTCTGTTTTTAATACCGAGACGCTTAGGTAAGCCAACGAACGCGAACGTGGAATGTCGTAAGCTTCAGCAACGTCTTCAGGTAAGAAGCTGGAGTTCAGTCCAATGTAGTGAACTTCGTAGTTACCGAAAACTTGTTTTTTTTCTCCGCGATCGGCGTTGGCTTGAAGTGATACCACTGCAAAAAAAGCCAACACGGCGATAGTCATTGTACGAGTATAAATACGCATGGTTATTTCCTCTTAATGTGGTAAACCGCGAACTCACCCAGCAGGCCCGGCCATAAACCAATACTCCAGCGCTGCTGGTGTTTGTCATTCATCACGGTGCGGTTGAGTATTTTAATGCCTTTCTCATGACACAGTATTTCAAAGTCGCGGAAGGTGCACATATGAATGTTGGGTGTGTCATACCAGTTGTATGGCAAGGTCTCTGACATCGGCATACGACCTTTTAATAATAGATAAAAACGTGTGCGCCAGTAACCAAAATTTGGAAAGGTAACAATGGCTTCGCCGCCAATGCGTAGCATTTCATCAAGCAATAAATCTGGGCGTTTAACCGCCTGTAGTGCTTGGGTCATAATCACGGTATCGATGCACTGATCTTCAAAATTGCTGAGGCCGTTATCGAGGTTTTGCTCTATCACGTTAACGCCATTGCGAATGCAGGCGGTTAAATTTTCAGGATTAATTTCTAAGCCGTAACCGCGGACATTTTTGTTTTCTTTGAGGTATTTAAGCAGCTTGCCGTCACCGCAGCCAAGGTCGAGCACGAGGCTACCGGGTTTGACCCATTTTTGAATGATCGAAAGATCGGCGCGTAATTCACTCATGCCTTACCTCCACTCGTCAGTCCACAGGTGGTGGCAACACCATCCATGTAGGCACCAAATACATCGAGATAACGTGGGATGGGTAATAAGAAGGCGTCATGGCCGCTGGTTGATTCTATACAGGCGTAGGTAACGTCTTTATCTGCATGTACGAGGGCGTTGACGATTTCTTCTGAGCGCTCTGGTGCAAAACGCCAGTCGGTGGTGAAGGACACCACTAAAAAGCGACATTTAGATTCGCTTAAGCACGCGACTAAATCATCACCATAAGCGGCGGCGGGGTCGAAGTAATCCAGCGCCTTGGTCATTAGCATGTAGGTGTTAGCATCAAAGCGCGTACTGAATTTTTCGCCTTGGTAGTGCAAATAACTTTCTACTTGGAACTCGGGTTCAAAGCTGAAGTTAAATTTTTCTTCGCGCAGTTCACGGCCAAATTTCACTTTCATAGCGTCGTCTGAAAGATACGTCAGGTGGCCAAGCATACGCGCTTGCATCAAACCATATTTGGGGATGGTGCCGTGTTCGTGATACCAGCCGTCGTGGAAGCCGGGATCTTTGGCGATGGCTTGTCGTGCGACTTCGTTGAAGGCAATGTTCTGCGCCGATAGTTTAGGCGCTGAGGCAATGACGACGGCGTGTTTGATGCGATCAGGGAACTGAATCGACCAACGTAATACCTGCATCCCGCCCAAGGAGCCGCCAATCACTGCCGACCACACATCAATGCCGAGTACGTCTGCGAGGCGAGCTTGGCTATTAACCCAATCGCGTACCGCCAAAATAGGAAACTCAGGGCCGTAAACTTTGCCCGTGTCTGGATTGATGCTGGTCGGGCCGGTCGATCCTGAGCAACCGCCCAGATTATTCAGAGACACCACGAAGAAAATATTGGTATCAATGACCTTTCCCGGCCCAATGCAGTTATCCCACCAACCTGGCTTTTTCTCATCCATGCTGTGGTAGCCCGCCGCATGGTGGTCGCCACTCAGCGCGTGGCAGATCAGGATCGCATTGCTGCGATCAGCATTGAGTTCGCCGTAGGTTTCGTAAATAAGGTCGTACTCGTTCAGCACGCGCCCACTGCGTAGTGTGAGGGGCTCGTCAAAATGCTGAATTTTCGGGGTCACCAGACCAACTGAATTCTCAGGAATGACTTCCGGCATCAGGGGTGAGTATCCATTGCAAAGTGTATTGCGCGGAGTTTATCAGGCTTGTGCTGAGGATGGCAGCGCGAGGGTGGCACTAGATGCTACCACCCAAGGCATAGTGCTGGTTTTATAGGCCCAGAAGAATATCTGAAGGAATGCCGAGAACGGTTGTTAGCTGATGCAGCACCAATATCTCAATGACTTTAATGCCTAGCATTAGCACCATTGGTGAAAGATCCAAACCACCCAAGTCAGGCATTCGAGTGCGGATAGGACGCATGACAGGGTCGATAATTTGGTTGATTAAAATCAGTGCTGGGTTGTACGAATTAGGTGCAATCCACGACGCGATGATGACGATCAACAAGCCCCAGAAATAGATGTTCAGTAGCAAGCTGCCTAAGCCAACGGCGGCCCAGCCAATCATGGCGACAAAGGGGAGGTTCATGCCAAAGCCTTTAACCATCAATACCAGAAAGATGAGTAGATATTGCGCGGCGAGGGCCAGCACTAACGAGGCCACATCTAAGCCGCCAAAGCCCGGAATGATACGACGCAATGGGATGAGCATTGGGTTGGTGAACTTCACAATCATCTGCGATAGCGGGTTGTAGAAGTCGGCGCGTACAAGTTGCAGTAAAAAACGCAGGACGATAACCAGCAACACTAGGCTGCCTATTGAGTTGATAAGTAGCAGTCCGGCTTGGCTCAAAGGTGACATGATTGCTCCGCTTTCATTCAGGTTCAGGCTGTATCAAAGTTATACATCGGCTGGCAGATTACCAGTCATCAGTAGAAATGGGGGCGACGTATCAGTTTTTCTAGTCAATACTCGCCCTTTTTAAACGATTACTAGGTCTTAGTCTGCTTTACCTAGTTCGTTGCTGAGTTCGGCGGCACGCTTTGCAGCGGCATCCATCGCCGCCTCCACGATGTCTCGCAGGTGTGCGCCTTCAAAGGTAGCTATGGCTTGCTCTGTGGTGCCGCCGGGTGAAGTTACTCGGCGGCGTAATTCTGCAGGCCCAACGTCCGAAGCTATGGCCATTTGGCCAGCTCCTAACGCGGTTTGTAGAGTGAGCTTGGTCGCGGTTTCCTCACTTAAGCCTAGTTTTTGACCGGCGTTGATCATGGCTTCCATCATTAAAAAATAGTAAGCCGGGCCACTGCCTGAAAGAGCGGTAACGGCATCAATCTCGGCTTCTGTTTTGACCCAAACCGTGAGCCCCGTGGCAGCCATTAAACTGTCAGTGAGGTTTCGCTGCTCAATCGAGACGGCTTCGCTGGCATAGAGGCCCATAGCTCCGTGCCCGGTTAGGGATGGCGTGTTCGGCATGCTACGCACGATGGCATTGCAGCCGCTCCATTGCGATAAAGATGGCAGGCTAATACCGGCAGCAATGGAGACAAGTAAAGGCTGGCGAGTATTGAGAGTTTCTTTTAATGGCTCAAGTACGGCTTTCATCATCTGCGGTTTTACCGCCAAAATGACGACACCAGCATTTGCGATGGCGTCTAAATTATCGTCATGTGTAACAACATTGAACTTACTTTGGAGGGCGTCGCGTTGCTCTGCGCCCGGATCACTCACATGAATAAGATCTGCGCGTACTGACCCTTCACGGATCAAGCCACCAATAATGCTAGTGGCCATGTTGCCACCACCAATGAACGCGATTTGTGTCATTAACTTTTTCCTTTTAGCAGGCCTTTTTGAGGCTTACCTAAACCCTGGCCTCGCTTAATCGCGAGCGCCGAAAATATCTGTACCAATTCTGACTTCTGTGGTGCCACAAGCCACCGCCAACTCCATGTCTGATGACATGCCCATGGATAGCGTGGTTGCTTCAGGATAATGCGAGATTAACGTTTGGCTAAGGTCTCGCATGTGTTCAAATTGTTGCCGCAACCGCGCAGGATCATCCGTCGCTTCAGGGATGCACATCAGACCACGCAGTTTCAGTCTAGGCAAGGATGAGAGGGTCTGCGCAAAACTCATTAAATCCGTCGCTGAAATACCGCTTTTTTGGTATTCATTGCTAATATTTATTTGAATCAGCACATTGAGTGCAGGCATATGTTCTGGGCGTTGATCATTCAGACGTTGAGCAATTTTTTCGCGATCAAGCGTTTCCAACCAATGGAAGTTCTCTGCTACTGGGCGTGTTTTGTTCGACTGAAGAGGCCCAATAAAGTGCCACTCTAAATCAGACAAGTCAGCCAGAGCGTCGATTTTATCGAGGCCGTCTTGAAGATAGTTTTCGCCAAAGGCACGCTGACCCAATTCATAGCACTCGCGAACCAGTTCGGCGGGTTTCGTTTTGCTGACCGCGAGCAATTGAACGCTGTGAGGTTCTCGCCCTGCATTTTGGCAGGCTTGATGCAGTCGGTTAACAACGGTTTTATAGTGTGTTGAGACAGTAGACATTGCGCTTGCTTGGTTTAGGATGTGAATTCAGTGACTTTGTTCAACGATTTTTAGTGTTAACTCGTTAAATTACACACTCTTAGCGACATGATACACCATACTCTGTAACGATAGCTGAACAGGGTTTGGCACACTGATGATACCTCGCGGGCCGTAAGTTAACTTTTGGCGCACGATGACAATAGAGAGAAAGCAATGGATATAACTGAGTTATTGGCTTTTAGCGCGAAACAGGGCGCGTCGGATTTACACCTGTCGGCTGACATGCCCCCAATGATTCGTGTGGATGGTGATGTACGTCGCATCAACTTGCCGGCACTGGCGCATAAAGATGTTCACGCGCTGGTTTACGACATTATGAACGATAAACAACGCAAAGATTTTGAAGAGTTTTTAGAGACTGATTTCTCCTTCGAAGTGCCTGGTGTCGCACGTTTCCGTGTCAACGCGTTTAACCACAACCGTGGTGCGGGTGCCGTGTTCCGTACGATTCCGGCAAAAGTAGTGACCATGGATCAGCTGGGCATGGGCCAAGTATTCAAAGATTTGGCCATGATCAATCGCGGGATAGTTTTGGTGACAGGGCCGACAGGTTCCGGTAAGTCGACCACGCTCGCCGCCATGGTTGATTACATTAATGAGACCAAGTTCGATCATATTTTAACGGTTGAAGATCCGATCGAATTTGTCCATGAATCAAAAAAGAGCTTGGTTAACCAGCGAGAAGTACATAGAGATACTCTTGGTTTTAACGAAGCACTGCGCTCGGCGTTGCGTGAAGATCCGGATGTGATTCTGGTGGGGGAATTACGAGATCTTGAGACCATTCGCTTGGCGCTAACGGCAGCAGAAACCGGCCACGTGGTGTTTGGTACCTTGCACACCAGCTCTGCGGCAAAAACCATTGACCGTATTGTGGATGTATTTCCGGCGGAAGAAAAAGCAATGGTGCGCTCTATGCTCTCGGAGTCATTGCAAGGCGTTGTTTCTCAAGCGCTACTGAAAAAGAATGGCGGCGGTCGAATTGCCGCACATGAGATTATGATCGGAACCCCAGCGATTCGTAACTTGATTCGTGAAGACAAAGTCGCGCAGATGTACTCGTCGATACAAACTGGCGCATCGCATGGTATGCAGACGATGGATCAGTGCTTGCAAAACTTATTGAGTAAGGGGTTAATTAGTCGTGAAATGGCGCGAGAGAAAGCTAAGACGCCAGAGAATTTCTGAGGTAAGTTGCTGTGTCGATGGATAAATTTCTGCGGTTGATGGTTGAAAAAACCGCATCGGATCTCTTTATTACGGCGGGTGTTCCGCCGTCCATGAAGGTGCACGGTAAGCTCGTCCCGCTGAATAAAACCGTATTGGGTGCTGAACAAGCAAGAGAGATTGTGTTTGGTTTGATGAATGATCGTCAGCAAGCCGAATTTGAAGAAAAGAAAGAGCTAAATTTCGCGATCAATGCCACCGGTATTGGTCGTTTCCGCGCAAGTGCATTTTACCAGCGCAACGTCACGGGCATGGTATTGCGTCGTATCGAAACGCGCATCCCGAGTGTTGATCAGCTTGGCTTGCCTGAGATCATTAAAGAACTCTCAATGACTAAGCGTGGTCTTGTGTTGTTTGTTGGTGCGACAGGGGCAGGTAAGTCGACCTCATTGGCTTCCATGATTGGCTACCGCAATCGCAACAGTAAAGGGCATATTCTTAGTATTGAAGACCCTATCGAATTTATTCATCAGCATGAGAGCTGCATCGTAACTCAGCGCGAAGTGGGTTTGGATACCGAGACGTTTGAGGTAGCACTAAAAAACTGCCTGCGTCAGGCACCAGATGTGATCATGATTGGTGAGGTTCGTTCAGCTGAGACTATGCAGCATGCGATTACTTTCGCCGAGACCGGCCATCTGTGTTTAGCCACCTTGCACGCCAACAACGCTAACCAAGCGCTGGATCGAATTATTCACTTCTTTCCTACTGAGCGACACTCGCAAATCTGGATGGATTTGTCTTTGAATTTACGTGCAATTGTTGCACAGCAGTTGATTCCAACCCCAGATGGCCGTGGCCGTCGTGCCGTGGTTGAAGTGTTGCTGAATACGCCGTTGGTGTCTGATTTGATTCGTAAAGGTGATGTGCATGAGCTGAAAGGTTTAATGGCGCGTTCAACGGAGCAAGGAATGCAGACGTTCGATCAGGCCTTGTATGCTTTGTATGACCAAAGTGAAATTACTTATGAAGATGCCATCGCGCACGCGGATTCGCCAAACGACCTACGTTTGATGATTAAGCTGGGTAATGATACCAACCCTGATCGTTTGGATGGGGCTACGCGTAATTTGCGTTTGCAGGATTAAGACGTATTTTTATGTATTGCTGTTCTATAGGTTTTAATCAGCGTTTTTAATATTTAGGTCCAATAACTCCAAGGGGAAATTATCCCTTTGCCCTTGAGTTTTTTGCTTTAAAACTAGCACGCTTGATTTGAAATGCGGCTTCGCGGATTTTCCTTTAATCGGCATGCGTGCGGCGCCAGACAACAAAGTTATTCTGCGGCCTTTAGAGCAAAACCTTGCCCCGGA
>OMOM01000104.1_pt1 | contig 58425 bp, 47 predicted proteins | sample 1646501 | NCBI WGS metagenome assembly OMOM01 (sample SAMN05416802, study PRJEB24817) | seawater metagenome | isolation source: Sea water | place: Canada:Atlantic | collected 2013-07
TACGAGATCTAGTACGGTCTCGTGGGCTCGGAGATGTGTATAAGAGACAGTTCATATACAGGTGATTCAAAACCAAATGCTCCTAAGACAGTATGAAATACGTTAAATTGAGAGTGGTTGGGCGCTTGACGCATTTCGCTTATATTAATTTTTTTTTCTTCTACGTATTTATCTGATAACCAAATGAGAAAAGGTATGTTTTTTTGATACTCAGGAGCAAAAGAATAGGGTGTGCCATGTAAGTAAAGACCATGTTCACCCAGTGATTCACCATGATCAGAAATGTACATCAAAGCTATCGATGTATTTTTTATTTTATCTAATTTATTGATAACTTTAGATAAGAAATGATCGGTATATAAAATCGTATTGTTGTAGGCGTTAATGAGTGCCTCTGAGCTGCATTTACTAATTTCTTCATCACGACAAACAGGTTTAAATTGATTGAACTCCTTTGTGTATCGCCAGTAATAACTTGGACCATGACTGCCTTTAGTGTGCAATACAACAAAGACTTTTTCTTTATCAGATGATTTAATTGTGTCCGTTAAGTTTGTCAGTAATACTTCATCTAAATTGCAGCCATTACCGCTACATGTAGATCGTAATTCACCTGCTTTAACGTAACTTGACACTTCTATAGGTGGCTCTCCCCAGTTATTGGTTCGCCATTGCACATCAACGCCTTGCCGAGCTAGATAGGTTGGTAACGCTTCATACCCTAAGTGTTGATTACTAGGCGCGAGCATACAAGCTAGAGAGCCTGTGGTGTAGGTCGTGCATGACTTGGTATTATTAAATACTAACATGTTAGATTGGTGCTGTAATTTAGGGTTGGTTAATTTGGAATAGCCATACAATGAGAAGTTGTCTGCACGAGCGGTTTCTCCAATAACCAAAACAAATACCATTTTATTGTTATTGATAAATAGCCCATCAGGCAAAATCTTCTGACCAACGGTGGAGCGATTAATAGAAGATAGGTGCCTAGCAGAGTTTACGATATAAGACCAAGGTAATATTTTACCTCCTAAGTTACTTGCATGTTTATCAATCCATAGCCAGCTTGTAGAATTTGTATAAAGAAATGAAAAAGAAACTATAATCGCTATTAAAGCATTTGCTAACACTCTTAGTCGATCAAGTTTTGTAACTTTTATTTTAGTTAATAACAAGCCTGGTAGTAAGCCAAATATTAAGATATAACTAATTAAATTTAGTGAAAATAATTCTACTGATTCAGAGTAGCGGGTGTTTAATATATTCTCTATCATGGTTCTATCTAACACGACTTGATAAATCGTCATAAAATATATTGCAATACCATTTATAGCTGTGACAATGACGAAAAATGTTTTAACCGCTAGCAATGAAATTAACGTTAGTAATGAAAATACTGCGTATGAAAATATAAATACTATGACAACGACCGATACTAATATTCCTAGCCCGCTAGCGCTCAAAACGTCGGTGTTTTGTACAACATAACCTAGCAATATAAAATTATACGCGATAGTTATCACTGAGCTGATCAAAAAAGTGTAGTTACTTGCCTTGTAAATAGAACAAATAGCGGGTAATTTAGGTTTCATTATCTAATAGTGTTTTTAACGTAATATATGTGCCGACTAAAGCGCTGATTATTATTGCCGTCCAAATTATTATTAGTTCGGGAAGTTTTCCGCTTATCATACTTGCAAATAATATGAAGGAAAAAGTAAGTATGAAACATCCTAAATAAGCTTTTTTTTCAATTTTCCAGTGCCACCAATTTAAATATTTTCTTGATATATATTCTCCACTTAAACCCGAAATGATACCAACTATTGCGCCCATTACAATATCAGCTGGCCAGTGGGCCCCAACGGCAACCCTAGAAATTCCAACAATAGAAGCTATTAAAAAAACTGCTAGCAACAAACCGGAGTTAAGTTCTCTACTTATCAAAGTTTCCTTAAAACCCACAAAAACAATCGCAGACATGGCTGTGAAAATTGTAATTGTATGGCCTGAAGGAAAGCTTGTATAAGCGGTCAATGTATCGCCAATAATGGTCATGTTTTGGTGATCTAAAACGGCAGCAGGTCTTGGAATAGAAAAAAAACTTTTACTTAAATGACTTAAAGAAAATGCTAATGGAATAGCTCCGAAAATGGCCGCCCACATTCTCGTGTTTATGAGACAAATAAACGAAAGAAAGGGAATTAGTATCAGTGCATCTCCCATATAAGTGATATTGTACCAAATTTCACTTGGCATTATTTGTAGAGCGTGATTAAGTAATGAAAAAATGGCTCTTTGACTACTTAAATAGGCGTCCTTTCTTGACGCAATACTAATTAATACAGTGCTTATTAAACAAAGAAAGATTATAGGCTTCCAATAGGGTAATGTTGTTTTAGAAAGTTCTGGGCTAATAGTCAGTTTTGCTGGCATAAATTCACCTTAACGTTAGTTTATTTATGCTAAATATTGAAACTTAAGATTTACTTAGTTCAGACTGAAACTTCTTAAAATGTGAATTTGCGAATTCAAGACCTGAAGCGCACTACTTTTGTATAAAGCGACAATTAACTTGAACGGTTGAGCGACAACTATCTTGACCGGTTGTTCTGTTAAGGTTGGACACGACAATTCGAAGAGAATGGCGTGTCGGGAAATCACATCACAGAAAAAAGTCAGGTTATATATGAAGTTCAGAAAGGATTTCACGCAGGAACTGGCTGCTAGTAAAGCGGATATTTCTGTTAGCTCCGCCAGTCGAATCAAGAACGGTCGTCACCAACCTAAAAAAGCCACACGCCAGTGGCGTACTAGGCCCGATCCTCTTGAAGCTGTGTGGGAGAGTGTCGTTGTTCCCATCTTACAACAAGATGAATTGATTACGCCGGTAGGCGTATTTGATCATCTATGTGAATTACATAGCGACGTATTTCCAACTACAGCACGACGCACGCTTGAGCGCAGAATTAAGAAATGGCGACAATTACATGGTGGCGCTAAAGATGTGATGTTCTTGCAGCATCACGAATCAGGATTATCTGTGGATATTGGTCATCCCACTTTTCACCAAGTCGTTCAAGTTCAAGCAACGCCTCATCTTCAGTGGATGAACGGTACACCTGCTTCAAATCAGTGGTCACAGCCTTGTAATCTTTCCATGAAACGTACTTCAATGAATTACGTACCATATGCACAATACACAGCTGAATTTGGGCTTGAGGATACACTGAGTTAATCGCATCAGGAAAGCCCTTGAGCCCATCCACACAGGCAATTAAAATATCTTCTACACCACGATGCTGCAATTCAGTTAGCACGTTCAGCCAGAATTTCGCGCCTTCATTTTCGGCTATCCACATACCCAGAAGCTCCTTGTGCCCCTCGGTGTTGATACCCAAGGCTAGGAATATAGATTTGTTGATAACACGTTTGTCTTGGCGAATTTTAACGACTAAGCAATCGAGATAAATAATAGGGTAAATCGGGTCAAGGGGGCGTGATTGCCATTCGATAACTTGGTCAATAACGGCATTAGTGACTCGTGATATTAGCGTTGGCGATATATCTGCACCGTACCATTCGTCAAAGGCTTTAACGATTTCACGGGTGCTCATCCCTTGCGCATATAGCCATAATATCTTCTCATCCATTGAGGTAAATCGAGATTGGTGTTTCTTAATCAGCTTAGGCTCAAACAACCCGTCTCTGTCACGAGGAGTGTCCAGTTCAAACTCACCATCTTCCGTTTTGATACGCTTACTGGTTTTGCCGTTGCGGCTATTTTGCATCACCGATTTAGCGTGCTTCTCATAACCTAAATGCTCATCCATCTCGGCATTTAGTGCTGCTTCAACAGTGATCTTCTTTAGCATTTGGCTGAATTCATTAAGATCTTGCGGTGTTTTAATGCCTTTGGCCGCTTCCTTGGCGAAAGCTTCTAACTCTTTTTTGTTCATTTGCATCTGCCTATCCTTAACTCTGACTAGAGTATGTTGTGATAGGCAGTTACACAAAATTAATTATAGGCTCGGCGCACGGCCTATTGTTTAAATTCGTCTTGATATTCTTTATTCATAATACTTTTCCCTTACTCCGGTTGCTAAGTAAAAAGTGAGTAGAGGCGCCAGAACGGACCACATTAAACAATAAAAGTGAATATGATCTTATTGTCAGTACAAAGTGCTACTGAGATGTCCGCGTTAATTTTTTCGCAATATGATTTTACAATAGCTAAACCTAACCCATACCGTTGTGTTGAGGTTCGAGATGAGTCTTTTTGCCATAGAGGTTCAAAAATCTGATTTAAATCACTTTCTTCAAATGTTTGCCAATGGCTATTTGCAATTTCAATTTTTATTTTACTATCAGAAACACATTGTAGGTTAACGTTTATAGAAGAGCTTGTTGGGCTGTAAAATAAAGCATTGTTTATCAAATTTGACAATATAGTTTCTAGAGCTATCTCATTAGTAACTATGAGAGGGAGGAACTCTGGAGCTGACACGTGTATTCTTCTGTTGCTTTTGTTTTCACGTTTTATGATAGTTTCTAAGAGGGTAAGAACAGCAATATCACTTTTGTCCAATGCTGCGTTATTACTACTTTTTTGCAAAAGCAGGATTCCATTAACGATATTCTTCAAACGTGTTGAAATGTCTTTGACATCATTAGTAAAATTATTTGTAATTTGTTTCTCGTGAGGAAACTTCAATGCTACCTCACTTAAATTAAGAAGTTCTGAAATCGGAGTCTTAAGTTCATGAGCGATATCAGATGTCACTCGTTTTTCACGCATATATAGCGCCTTATTTTCTTCAATAAAATGGTTAACACCTTTCGCTATTGGCATCAGTTCTATAGGTAAACTTTCTATAGCTATTTGTTGTTTTTTAGAATTAAGGTTAACCTTGCTAAGCTCAGCACTAAAATTATCAATGGGTTTAAGAAGTCGCTCGACTACGTTAAAGACTATTTTCTTAACAGCGAACACTGCGGTAATTGAGATACAAATAAAAATAATATCAACAAACCAATGTACATGATTTAGTTCTTCTTTACTAAGTGCGTATGCAAGCTCTATCGGTTTTTGTCTTTTCGCAAACTCTTGTCTACTAATGCCAAGTTCGTCTCTCAATACAGAATCGACTTGCGGTAAAAACTTTGTAAACAACATTCTCCCAGCACGCCCATCGGGTAGTGAAATATCTTTAATAGCGAACTCGTTTAACTTTACTGAGTGTTTAGGCAGATCTTTGACTTCGAAAAACTCTAGTGTATCTGAGCGTTCAAACACTTTATTGTTATACCAAAGCTCAAAATACTCGGGGTTTTCTCTGCCTTCAAACTCAGGCATAAATTCACCAGCAAATTCAAAGTCAACTTCTGTTTCGTCTTCTATAACTAAAGTTTCAAGTAGTCCAACTTTACTCTTCATTGCACGATCAAACTCGGCGCTAACCCATCTGTCAACGCTGATATCGGTAGCAAGTAAGATAGCTACTAGAAGTACAGAGAGAGAGAGAGATAAATATAGACTTAGCTTTCGCTTAATTGAATTCACTAATTTTGCTCTACAAAATACCCAAAACCACGTTTAGTTTGAATTGGTAGTTCAAAGCCCAGAGACTTCACTTTTTTTCTAGCTGTAGAAAGATGTGCTTCAATTGAGTTTTTAGCAACAGCATCATATTGGCCTGCTAAGTATTCACTTAGCTTTTCAGAGGAAAGAACTTTGCCTTGGTTTGAAAATAAGCATTCAATTATCTTATATTCGTTTGGTGTGAGCTTCACGTCAAAGCCTCCACACTTCAGTTGTTTAAAATGAATATCTAATGAAAATGGACCATGTTCAATTTTGCTATTCTTGATATTTAAACTCCCCCTATTCATTAAGCATAACAAGCGAACATGCAATTCTTCAAATGAAAAAGGCTTCGTAAGGTAGTCATCCGCTCCGTTTAGCAGCCCTTCAACTTTATCTTCTGTTAAATCTCGGGCAGATAAAATGAGAACACGAATGTCTTTCTCAGTTCGTCTTATGGCTTTTAAAATAGAAATACCATCTACGGACGGTAACATTAAATCTAACACTAATAGTGAGTAGTCACCCGATAAAGCCATGGTTAAGCCTTCAGAGCCATCACCAGTATCATCTACGGTAAAGCCAAGATTTGATAAACCAACCCTTAAACTTCGTCTTAATGATTCGGAGTCTTCTATGATTAGAACTTTCAAAGTAGTGTATCCTCTTTGTTAAAAAAATATATTATTCTTTCAATCTTAAGGATAGATGAAATTACACTTAAGATAGATTGTGTTTGCTCCTACATTGTCATCGTACTTAATGAAAAGTCTTTTATCATACCGTGGTTTGGGGTTCAAAATATTCAGCACCTTCGCAGAATGGCATTAAGAGGGGGTTTATTACTTCAGGTTTTTCTATACATTTTAGTTTAATTGTCCTCAAGTAATCACCTTGTGTGTTCGAGGCGTCAGTGATTTAATGGTAATATAACTGTGAACGTGGTCGTCTGCTCGTTTGACTCTACTCGTATATGGCCTGCGTTCACTTCCATAACTGAGCGGGCAATGGTTAATCCTAGACCGGCGCCTTGTCCATCACGTTTACGAGACGGATCGGTGCGATAAAAACGATCGAAAATGCGGTGGAGTTGGTTCTTGGAAATTTTTTTTCCTGGATTTGAAATTGAAATATGTGCTTCGTCATCGCGTATTTGAGTAAACAAGATCACTTCTGCGTTACTTGGTGCGTAGCGAATAGCGTTGGATAACAAGTTACTAATAGCTTGTCGAAACATTGATTTGTCGCAGCGTAATTCAATGTTGTGGCCATGAAGTTGAATGTGGATGTGCTTTTCTTCAGCTATCAGCTCAAAGTACTCTATTAAAGCTGAGATTTCTTTTTGGCAGTTAATCACTTCAGTGTTGGGTTTAATCAAACCATGCTCTGTTTGCGCAAGTAACAACATATCGCTAACCATTTTTGACATGCGTTCGTACTCTTCTAAGTTGGAATACAAAATCTCTGAATATTCATCAATTGAGCGCGGTTGATTGAGTATGACTTGAGTCTGCGTTGTAAGATTTGTTATTGGTGTTCTTAATTCGTGAGCTATGTCATCTGAAAAATGGGACAGTTGCTCATACCCATTTTCAACTCTCTCAATCATATCATTAAAAGACTCTACAAGACGGGTTAGTTCCACTGGAACTTCTATAGGATCCAATCTTATATCTAGCTGAGTAGTAGAGATGGAGCCTATTTTACGACTTAGGCGCCGTATTGGCGAGTGACCACGATAAACAGCAAATCGCGCAACTAAGATCGTTATCGTTCCAGACAGTGCGATGATCGCCCACAGGTTTGTCTCGAAGTCTTCCATATAGTTCATATGAAACTCCATGTTAGAAGCAACAATGACTTTATACTGAGTTTGCGTCTGGGAGGTCTGAACGGGCACTATTACTTTTGTGGATCTTAACTTATGTTCACCATCGTAAAAAATGCTTAATGACGAAGGAGTGATATGCTCAATATCAAAAGTCCTTCCTGGATACCGTTCTAGTGCAGCGTTTTCACTACTAAATACAATATCCCCAACTTCATTTTGTACCAAATAATAAACACCATGATGCCCTGAAACGGCATGAAACAATGTTTTAGTCGGTGAGATACCTCTATTATTCGCTTCGTAAAGTTTTCTCTTCACAGCAATAAATACTTCATTCAACTCATTTGCATCCTGCTCGGCAAAGTGCTGTGCGATAGATTCCTGTACCATGAGACTAATAAATGTTAGGCACACAAAGATAGTGAGCCCAACCAGTATAGTGACCCGAAAGGCGAGAGAGGTAGGCCGCTTCGATAGATCCTTAAGATTCATTAATACACATTTTATATCCCATTCCGCGCACAGTCTGAATGAGCTTTGGCGAAAAATCATCATCAATTTTTGCTCGAAGACGCCGAATGGCGACATCGATCACATTGGTATCACTATCAAAATTCATATCCCATACTTGAGAAGCAATAAGAGAACGCGGCAACACCTCGCCTTGGCGTCTCACCATTAATTCTAATAACGTAAACTCTTTAGTTGTCAGGTTTATTGTGCGGCCACTCCGCTTGGCAATACGCGAAGGAATGTCGAGCTCCAAATCAGCTATGTGTAAAATATTATTGGGAACGGTAGTGCCACGACGGATCAACGTCCGCACACGCGCCAGCAGCTCAGCAAATGCAAATGGCTTCACTAAATAATCATCTGCGCCGAGCTCTAGGCCTTTCACCCGGTCATTCACATGATCACGAGCAGTAAGAAAAAGAACTGGTGTATGACTGTTATACTCTCGTAACGATGACAATATCTTCCAACCATCGATATCAGGCAACATGACGTCTAAGATTATTAACTCATATTCACCGATCATCGCTCTGTGATGGCCATCAAGGCCGGTACGAACTAACTCAACGACAAAGCCCGATTCGGCAAGGCCTTGCTTGATGTAGTCCCCAGTTTTTTTTTCGTCTTCAACGACCAATATTTTCATGTGAAGTCCTACCTGCATTACTTATGTTAAACTTGCTTGTTCTATTTAGCCTGTAACGAAACCGAGGAACGAAACACATAATAGCTAGGTCGTGTTCTACTTTCGCTGACGTCCAGTAATCTCAATTCGGAGCGCTATCAAGATGTTAGCCCTTAGGTCGCTGATTATGCAACGAAATCCTTGCCTTTAATCCATGATAATCCGTGTAATTGCATTTATTACCGAATTGTAATGTAGGGGTAATCTGGTCGTCAGGCGAGGGTGCTAACATCAGCAGCAATTAATAAAAAGTCATTGACTGCTGTCTGTCAAACACCAAGGAACGACGAGACCGTGAAAAGCGCCTTCATTCACCTAATTATTGTTATTGCATTGCTCAGTGTGCAAATGAGTGAGTCATTTGCATTCACGCAAATTTCATGCAGTGACGAAATGGCTGGGGAGATGGATCTTGGATCTCACGAAATGCATAGCGTTCATGACATGATGAAACACTCGCAAAGCGATGATATGAATGATTGTTGTCAGCAACAATGCTGTTGTCCAATGGCGATGTTTCATATTGGCCTTCTCTCTAGTCAAGCTGATTCGTCACCCGAAGGCGTGTCGCTGAGTATTCAGTCTCTTAACCCAAATCCAAACCAAATCTTTTTAGGTGGATTGCAGCGCCCTCCGAAACACTCTCTCATTTAAGCAGGATAAGTCCGTCTAGAATCCGGGCAATGATCGCTTGTTAATTTAATTATCATATCAATCCATTTATTTAAACAATAGAAATGAGAAAGTCATTATGTCAATTATTACGCATCGCTCGATGTGGATAGCGTTGGTGTTTGCACTGTTTTTATCAGCATGTACCGACGCAACACAGATAAATAACGATTCACGGGCAGTTTCTGAATCCACGATAACGTCCTTAACAGTCTACAAAAGCCGTTCTTGCAAGTGTTGCCAAAAGTGGGTGAACCATATTGAAGAGCACGGGTTCGACACGGACGTATCCAATGTTACGTTAATGTCTCGAATTAAAGACAAGTATGGTGTAGCGCCTAATTACCGTTCGTGTCATACGGCATTGTCCCCAGACGGTTTTGTTTTTGAAGGTCACATTCCAGCAAAGTTCATTCAGCAATTTTTAGACAATATACCTGAAGGCGCCATCGGACTCAGTGTGCCGGCTATGCCAATTGGGTCACCTGGTATGGAAGTCGGTGATCAATTTCGTCCTTATCTTATTCTGCAACTCAATGACGATGGCAGCGCGACCACTTATGCCGAAGTTAACTCGTATGAGGAGCAATTTTAATGAGACGCTTTTCATTCTATGTCATTGCACTAATGACGCTTTTGAATACTGGGCTCGCCCAAAGTCAAACCAAGTCCCTGTTGACATTGGAGCAGGCAGTTGAAATCGCGATTAACAACGACCCTTGGCTTGTAGGCAGTGAGTATCGCGAGCAAGCCATTGTTTCAAGTAGCGTGGCAGCCGCTAGTTTGCCGGACCCGGTAGTTAATATTGGTTTGGCGAACTTGCCAACAGATGGATTCGCATTCGATCAAGAACCCATGACGCAACTTAAGGCAGGGGTTTCGCAGATGTTTCCCAGAGGGGATTCGTTAGATATTCGTTCTCGTCAATTAAGAGAGCAAGCCGCCGAGCACCCATTAATGCGTGCTGATCGCATCGCCCGCATACGTGTGCAGGTCTCTGATATTTGGCTTGAAATTTATCGCGCGCAGCAGAGTATTAAGCTAATCCAACAAGATAGGGCATTGTTTGAGCAACTCAGTGACATTGTCAAAGCGAATTATGCGACCGCCCTTGGACGTGTGCGACAGCAAGACATCATTAGGGCAAAGTTAGAATTGACGAGGTTAGAAGACAGATTAACAAAACTACAAGCACTGGAAGAACGCGCAATAGGTAAGTTATTGGAATGGATCCTAAAAAACCAGCAGTCTGCACGCCAACTTGGTTTTGATGCGTTTAGCGCGTTGCAGTTACCTAATACATTACCTGTCATTGCAAAAATCACTGACAACACGTTGTTGATGGTAGAAACAAAAAATCAAAAACAGCTCGCGGAACAACTTGCAGATCACCCTTATATTTTATCCATTAATAAACGTATCAGAGCGAGTCAAACCGGGGTTGAGTTAGCTAAAGAAAAATACAAACCTCAATGGGGCGTAAATGCCAGTTACGCTTTTCGCGACGATACCCCGGCAGGTGTAAGTCGAGCTGATTTCTTGTCAGTCGGTGTTAGTTTTGATTTACCTATTTTTACTGAAAACCGTCAAGACAAAGAAGTCTCTGCAGCCGTAAATCAATCAGAAGCCATAAAGACTGACAAGTTACTCGCACTGCGCGAAATGATATCTGCCATCCAGTCGTTATACGCTGAGCGAGAAGGTTTAACTGACAGGCAATCGTTATACAACGACGAGTTATTAGCGCAAATGCAAGAACAAGCTGATGCATCCTTGAATGCCTACACCAATGATGACGGCGATTTCGCCGAAGTTGCTCGCGCGCGTATCGCGGCTTTGAACACGCGTATTGATGCATTGGTTATCGATGTGGACCTCGTCAGAACAAACATTCGACTTAATTATTATTTCAATACCACCGCAGGTATTTCCAAGACTCAATTCGGAGAACAATAATGAATAACACAAAAGCCATTATTTTAGGATGTGTTATCGGCGGTGCAATGACTGCTTTAGTATATACATTCCTTCTTCCTTCTGATGCACCATCTGCCGCAGCAGGGCAAAGCGCAGAACTACAGCCACTCTATTGGGTGGCACCGATGGATCCCAATTACCGCCGTGATGAACCGGGTAAATCTCCGATGGGAATGGATCTCGTCCCCGTTTATGAGGAGAGCACAATAGGTAGTGAAGGTCCGGGAACCATCAGCATATCACCCAATGTAGTTAATAATTTAGGGGTAAGAACAGCATCGGTTCAACGCCGCTCGCTGCATGTCCCTATTCGAACGGTTGGCTATGTGCAATACAATGAAGACACCTTGATACATATCCACCCACGCGTTGAAGGTTGGGTAGAGACACTGCATGTGAAAGCCTCGGGTGAGTATGTCAAAAAAGGCGAACCACTGTATTCGCTCTATTCCCCTGAATTGGTCAATGCGCAAGAGGAGCTGCTTATCGCGATGCGCCGCGGGAGCGACGATTTGATCAATGCTGCTCGGTCACGATTAGATGCGTTGCAAATGCCAAATGAAGCGATTCAGTCCTTAATGTCGAGCAAAAAAGTTCGTCAAACGATCACTTTTTCGGCACCGCAAACCGGGTTTGTTGACAATTTAAATATCCGCGAAGGATTCTTTATCAAGCCAGGCAATACCCTCCTATCCATTGGTGCGTTGGATGAGGTGTGGGTTGATGCTGAAATCTTTGAACGGCAATCCGCGCAAGTCACTGTTGGACTTCCCGTCACAATGACGTTGGATTTTCTACCCGGCAAAACATGGGAGGGTGAGGTTGATTACGTCTACCCCACACTTGAACAGAGCACTCGAACGCTGCGGGTTCGGTTACGCTTTAAAAATGCCGATTACGCGCTTAAGCCGAACATGTTTGCCCAGATCACGATACATTCAGACTTTGACTCTGACAACGTTCTTGTACCCTCAGAAGCGGTTATCAGAACCGGCACGCAAGACCGTGTTGTCTTGGCGTTCGGTGACGGGCAATTCAAGTCTATCGCCGTAGATGTAGGTCGAGTGGTAGAGGACTACACTGAGATTACAACAGGTCTCATAGACGGGGATCAGATTGTCACCTCAGCACACTTTTTACTCGATTCAGAAAGCAGTATCAGTTCAGATTTTAAACGGATGGAAGCACCAGATGCTCTCCCATCGTCGGTTTTTACCGAAGCCACCATCACCGATGTTATGGCCTCACATAACATGATAACAGTGAATCATGGCGCCATCAGTGAATGGGATTGGCCAGAAATGACAATGGATTTTACTGTCGCCAACCACGTAGACCTAACGACTTTGCGGAAAGGTATGGGGGCGCATATTGAAATTAGTAAAGAAAACGATGGTCAGTATGTGGTAACGACGGTGCATATCATTGACGACAATGCTGATACACAGACGATAAATGGACGCACTATATGGACTGAAGCAACGATTAATTCGGTTATGCCCTCACACAAAATGCTAAATCTTGATCACGGAGCAATTGAAGCGTGGGATTGGCCCGCGATGACAATGGATTTCTTTGTTGCTGACAGTATCGATTTATCGGAGTTGGAAGCTGGTATGGATTTGCATATTGAAATCACCAAAACCGGTGATGGCGACTATCTGGTAACAACCATTCATGTAAAATCAGCAGAGCTAAGTTCAGCCCAAAGTGCAATGGTGGTAGGCACCATTAATGCCATCAATACGCAGTCTCGTGTAGTCAATATTTCACGTGAAGCGATCCCAAAGTGGGATAGGCCTGCGGCAACTCTTGACTTTACCTTGAGCGACGCTATCGATATCAGCCAATTTACGGTCGGTGCTGACATTACATTTACGTTTGAGATCACTGACGGCAACTTTAGGATCCTGAGCATTCAGTCTGAAAGCCAAGATGCTTCGATGGATCATAGCAACCATGGAGGAGCACACGAATGATCGCTGCTATTATTCGATGGTCAGTTTCCAACCGGTTCTTCGTATTACTGATGACCTTAATTATTATCGGCGGTGGTTTATTTACGCTAAAGAATACACCAATTGATGCATTGCCCGACCTATCTGATGTCCAGGTCATCATTAAAACGAGTTATCCTGGACAAGCACCTCAGGTGGTTGAAGATCAGGTAACTTATCCGCTTACAACAGCGATGTTGTCGGTACCAGGCGCTAAAACAGTCAGGGGTTTTTCTTTCTTTGGCGACTCATATGTCTACATCATTTTTGATGACAGCACGGATCTCTATTGGGCCCGAAGCCGCGTACTGGAATACCTGTCTCAAGTTGCTCCCAATTTGCCTGAAAATGCTCGGCCACAATTAGGCCCAGATGCGACGGGTGTGGGTTGGGTTTACTTGTATGCATTGGTTGACCGCACAGGCAAAAACGACATATCACAACTACGTAGTCTGCAGGATTGGTTCCTCAAGTACGAACTGCAAACCGTTGCCGGTGTCTCTGAGGTTTCTGCGTTAGGCGGTATGGTAAAGCAATATCAAGTTAAAGTTGATCCTGAAAAACTGCGGGCTTATGGGATCCCGCTATCGCATATTCAAATGGCCATCAAAAGAGGCAACCAAGAAGTTGGCGCATCTGTTATTGAAATGGCTGAGGCTGAATATATGGTCAGGGCGACAGGGTATATTTCAAGCAAACAAGATATCGAAACGATCCCTCTAGGCGTGAATGAAAATGGTACGCCGCTGTTGGTTAGGGATATCGCGGATGTGCAATTAGGTCCTCAAATGCGCAGGGGAATCGCTGAGCTGAATGGCGAAGGAGAAACCGTAGGCGGCATCGTTGTTATGCGATTTGGAGAAAATGCTCAAACAACCATTAACGGAGTCAAAGCTAAACTCGAAGATCTTAAAAAAGGATTGCCGGATGGCGTCGAAATCGTCACGGTTTACGATCGCTCAGCTTTGATTGAACGGGCGGTAGATAACTTGGCCTCTAAACTGGTAGAAGAGTTTATCGTCGTTGCCCTAGTGTGTATCGCGTTCTTATTTCATGTACGTTCATCGCTGGTCGCAATTGTAAGTATTCCTGTCGGGATCATCACGGCAATCATCGTGATGTACATGCAAGGTATCAATGCGAACATCATGTCCTTGGGGGGGATCGCTATTGCTATTGGTGCAATGAGCGATGGGGCCATTGTCATGATCGAAAACATGCATAAGCATATGGAGCGAACCCCCCTGACGAAAGAAAATCGATGGCAGGTCGTCATAGATTCAGCGTCTGAAGTCGGACCTGCGCTGTTTTTCAGTTTGTTGATCATCACCGTTAGTTTTGTACCAGTGTTTACGCTAGAAGCGCAAGAGGGCAGGATGTTCTCGCCGCTTGCATTCACCAAAACATATGCGATGGCCGCTTCTGCAGCGCTTGCGATCACCTTGGTGCCAGTTTTGATGGGGTACTTTGTGCGCGGTAAAGTACTTGCGGAGCATAAGAATCCTGTAAATCGGTTCTTGACGTTTTTATACATGCCAACACTGAAAACGGTATTACGTTTTCCCAAGTTGACCATGCTGGTCGCCGTTATTGTACTGGGAATTGGGCTTTGGCCAATTGATAAGATCGGTAGCGAATTTATCCCGCCGCTTGATGAAGGTGACTTAATGTATATGCCGACGACTTATGCCGGTATTTCGATAGGTAAAGCACGCGAGTTATTGCAACAAACCAATAAACTGATCAAGACCGTTCCTGAGGTCGAAACGGTGTTTGGCAAGGTCGGCCGAGCCGAAACGGCAACCGATCCTGCGCCATTAACAATGATAGAAACGTTTATACAATTAAAACCTCAAGATCAATGGCGTGAAGGCATGACGACCCAGGATCTGATCAAAGAATTTGATGCTGTGGTTAATTTGCCGGGGTTAACGAACGCATGGGTTATGCCGATTAAAACGCGGATTGATATGTTGGCCACAGGTATTAAGACACCCGTGGGCATCAAGATTGGAGGTCCAGATCTCATGGAAATTCAAAAGATTGGTCAACAAATTGAAACGATACTTTCAGATGTTAAGGGCACGGCATCCGTCTATTCAGAGCGCGTTGCCGGCGGGCGTTATGTCAAAGTTGATATCCAACGTGAACGGGCCGCTCGCTATGGTCTTAACATAGCAGACGTTCAACAAGTTGTTTCTAGTGCAATTGGAGGAATGAATGTTACACAGAGCGTCGAAGGATTAGAGCGCTACCCAGTGAATATTCGATATCCACAATCATATCGCTCATCACCTGAATTATTGTCATTGTTGCCTATTGTCACACCACAAGGCAAACGCATTGCGTTGGCTGATGTCGCGGATGTGTATATTGAAGATGGTCCCCCAGGCATTAAAAGTGAAAATGCACGCCTTAATGGCTGGGTGTATGTGGATATTGATGGCGTAGACATTGGCTCTTATGTCGTCGCGGCGCAGCAGGTCGTCAGTGAGGAGCTGGTATTGCCTGCAGGATACTCCATAACGTGGTCGGGACAATATGAATATATGTTGCGGGCAAAAGAAAAATTAACCTATGTGGTGCCATTGACCTTAGCCATTATCGTGATCTTGTTATACCTCAACTTCCGCAATTTTATTGAAGTAGCGATTATCATGGGAACGTTGCCTTTATCGATGGTCGGTAGTATTTGGCTTATGTACTTAGAGGGGTTTAACTTTTCAGTGGCAGTGGGCGTTGGCTTCATTGCATTGGCCGGAGTCGCTGTCGAGATTGGCGTCATTATGCTGGTGTACTTGAATCATGAGTATCAGGCGTTAATAGACAAATGCAAAATGGACGGTATTAAACCCACCGTAGGAATGCTAACCGAAGCCGTGTTGCATGGCGCGGGTTTGCGTGTCCGGCCAGTCATGATGACGACCGCAACCATTATATTCGGACTATTACCGGTACTTTATGGCTCAGGTACGGGGTCTGAAGTGATGAGTCGTATCGCTGCGCCCATGGTGGGCGGGATGGTCAGTGCGATTTTATTGACGCTACTTATTTTACCAGCCATTTATTTAATATGGCGAAAACAGCAGCTCAAAACGATGAGTAATTGGTAGTAATGCGTCGCCTTGCTCGTCGGTTACACCGATACCTACTGTTGATTGTCGGTGTGCAGATGCTCCTCTGGTCAGTGAGTGGACTCTACATGGTCTGGTTTGATATCCACTATATTCATGGCGATCATTTCATCAAAAGCTCGCCCGCGCTTTTATCATTGTCAACGGTAAACGTTGGCTTTGATGAGGTAGTTGCTCGCTACCCTGATGCTAAGTCAATCGTTTTGGGCAGTGTGGGGGAGATGCCGGTTTACCGATTAACCCTCACCGGTAAGACGCACCTGATCAGCGGCTTATCAGGAGACGTGATCCAACCGTTGTCAGACAAACAAGCCACCGCCATCGCAATGTCCAGGTCAAGTCGGTCGTATGAGGTCGACAGTGTCACCTTGCTGGGTGAAAACGAAGAGGATTGTGCGGTTGGGCAACGAGGACGTCCATTATGGCGAGTTGATTTTAAAGGCGCACTTGCGCCAACATTTTACGTCAGTCAAGACACAGGTACGGTTGAATATATTCGACATGCCCCTTGGCAAGTATTTGATTGGTTATGGCGCCTCCATATTATGGATTACCAAGACGGTGAAGACGTTAGTAATACACTATTAGTGAGCATGACTATCACAGGGCTGTTGGCCGCATTAGCAGGCTTGCTATTGCTGCCTTATTCCTTTACGTCATCGCGAAAGGCAGCTTACTGAAATGTTCTGGCGGATCATTCACAAATACCTTGCGTTAATTGTGTTTTCACAATTTATGGTTTGGCTCGCTACGGGTTTTTTACTTGGACAGGCTGAGCATAGTAAACCGCTCTCCAGAGCCTCAAGTGACGCTATTGCAGGAAATGTTTCTACGCAGAACCTATTATCCGTCGAGAACGTCCTTATACGCTCACCCAATGCGCTCTCTATTGAGCTGCTAAGCTTGTTGGGAAACCCGACCTATAAGGTTTTGACGCACTATGCTAGACATGCCCATGAAAGAGAATATGAGTTAATAGACGCGGTAAAGGGAAACAAAATAGAACTAACAGCGAACGATATCCGTGATCTGGTCAACAATCAGTTCCGGTTAACTTCGCCTATTCAAGATTTGCGCCGTGTTGATCCACCGATAAAGCATCTACCCAAAGAGCAACAATCGATTTGGCATGTACGTTTATCAGACAGAGAAACGACACACATTTATGTCCGAGCATCGACAGGGGAAATAGCCGGCGTCGTCGATAGCAAAAGGGAATGGACAAACTTGTTGATGCTATTGCACTTTATGGATTATCAGAACACCGGCTCATTTAATCACTGGTGGATCAAGGCTCTCGCGTTACTGACTGTGCTGTTGTGTATTTCAGGAATTATGTGGCTGGTTAGCCTCGTTAAAAATAAGCAAGTATTCATTGGGTGGTGGTATAGAAAGCAAGACTTAGTGGTGCGAGATCAGCAAGGTTACCTCCAAAACGTCGTTGCTAAGGACAATGAATCACTTCTGGATTGTTTACAGCACAATGCCCTTTCTATTGAGTCAGTATGTGGGGGAGGGGGAACATGCGGCCAATGTATCGTGCGTCTTGATCCATCGGTTGCCATTTCAGTTGCAGAACGATACCGATTATCTCAAGACAGGTTGTTGTCTGGATATCGTTTAGCTTGTCAGCAAAACACTGATTTGAAAGGCAACGTTCAGCTTGTAGAGTCTCCAAACGCCAAAACAGTATCATGCGAGTTGCTCTCAAACACATTCATCACACCCTTTATCAAAGAATTAAGGTTTAAACATCAAGGCAGTGTTCCACTGGATTTTAAGCCTGGCAGTTTTGTTCAATTCACGATTAAAGAAGGTCAATCTTTAGCGTTTCCGAAAGACTTACCGAGACGCTATCAGCCTTATTGGCAGCGTTTTGAGTCAGCTACATTTTCCCATCCAAACACTGTCAGGCATTATTCAGTTGCAAACCGAAATGATGATAGTGGCGTGCTTACATTCAATATAAAAATGCAACCGGCACAATCAAACAACCAAAGACCTGGCATCGGCTCTTTCCATCTTGGTAATTTAAATGTGGGTACGGTGATTGATATAGCTACGCCTCAAGGAGGATTTAACATACCGGAGGACCTTGGAGCACGAGAAATTGTGTTGATCGGTGGGGGCTCGGGTATAGCACCTCTAAAAGCTCTAATCGATGAACTAATATTTGGCTTGAATTCGACACTGCCTATAACCCTCTTTTATGGCGCCAAACACCCTGCTGAACTGGCAAATCATTGTTGGTTGAAAGCGGTTGAAACACAGCATTCTAATTTTACCTATCAACCGATTGTTTCAAACGCCTCTTCAATTTGGTGTGGACCGGTGGGGCGCGTGCAAATACCTTTGACCGCATTTTTGTCTACACACCGTGGCCTCCATCGGTGTTTGTTTTTCCTCTGCGGTCCTCCGGCAATGATGAACGATGTAACCCAATTACTATTACGATACTCCGTCAATGAAAATGCTATACAAATCGATTCATTTTCACCATTTACTACTACTTAAAACTATCGAGGTTTATTTATGAAAACACTATTGTCAACGTTCTTATTGAGCGCTCTTTTCTTGAGCACAAGCAGTTATGCTCACACATCATTGAAAACGTCCATGCCAAAAAACAATGCGATGTTAATGTCATCGCCTCCACAATTGTCCGTTGTCTTTACTGAGCCAGTTCGTTTGGCCAAATTGACGTTAAATTCTCAAAACGGCGAGCCTGTCGACTTTAATTTTTCACCATCGATGGAGTCTAGCACTTTCTTTAATTACGACTTACCGACGTTATCGCCTGGTAATTATAGCGCACAGTGGATGTTATTGGGCGAGGATGGGCACAAAATGGACGGTTCATTTGACTTCATGGTTCACGGAAGCAAGTCCATGCAAGATGACAAAAAAGCCCATAGTCAACACAAAGACCATTAAAGAGGAAGATTAAAATGGTAATTTGGGAAGTATTGATCCTATCCACAAAGCTTACTGTCTATCTCGGACTGTCGGCGCTTTTGGGCGGATTTCTTATCCTTCTTTTAGTGCCATTTAGTCTGGATAAACAATCTCAAGCTCGTCTGCTTCTGCAAGCTCATATTATTAAGTATATGGCTATGTTTGCTTTAGTTGGTGTTTTCGCGACTACATTGGATTTCTTTTTCCAAGTGGGGTCACTATCTCAAACGGGTTTCACAGGCATGTTTGATGCGGTCATGCAACGTATGGTTGCACAATCTGCTTTAGGGACTATTGCAATAAATCGGCTGTGCATATTCATCGTCGGCATTGGTCTTTGTGGATCGTTTTATTGGCAACTCTCTCGCAAAAAAACGCCTCAATTTATCGTGACTCTTCTTGGTGCAATAATTCTGTGGGGGAGCGTTGGATATGTATTCATGCTTTCCGGGCATACCGTGCAACTGGAACGTTCATATGGTTATGCACTAGCTGTGCATGTGATCATCGCGCTAAGCTGGATGGGCGCTCTTTGGCCCTTGTCAGCAGCATGCCTGCACCTATCGCCTACACCGCTTTACACTCTGATGCGGCAATTTGGTCATCTTGCTATGGGATTGGTGAGCCTGCTGATCCTAGCCGGCACTCTGCTAGCATGGGAGCTAGTTGGTTCTGTAAGTAATTTATTCAATCAAATCTATGGACAAAGCCTGCTGTTAAAGCTGGGCTTTGTCAATGCGATCCTGCTGCTTGCCGCATGGCATAAATTAAAATTAACGCCCAAGCTTTTAACGCACAGTAATGCAGCGATAGACATGCGCCGTTCGATCCAAATTGAAATGCTCATTGGACTATGCATTTTTCTGCTCACCGCTGTTTTGACTACTGTTCTTGGTCCTCAATCTTAACTTTGGATTTATATGAAAATTAATTACGTTTTAACGACTGTTTTATCTATTGCGCTGCTTTCATTTAGTACGTTTGCCCATGAGACACCCCAATCAATAGAGCGCTCTGCAACTCAATTCAGTGGTTTGGATACTCCAGCAGGTCGCAGTGTGCTCGCTTATCACGAAGCATTATCTAACGGCCAAGCGGATGACGTCATGAGTGCATTGACATCCGAAGTCATTATTTTAGAGGGATCGCGAATAGAACGCAGTGCCGAAGAATATCGGCAACATCATTTACACGCTGATATGCGATTTTCTGCGGCTGTCAAAACCACAATAATTGAACATCATGTTCGCGTTTATGGGGATACGGCGGTCTCAATTGCCCGAAGCCACACCCTTGGCACATACAAAGGTAAACAAATTGATAAGCAAGGAAATGAAACACTGGTACTTAACCTTATCAATGGTCATTGGAAAATAAGTCATATCCATTGGTCCCATTAACACTTAAATTTATAGGAAAACTTTAAATGACGTTACTTATGCGAATCTCACTCGTCCTGATGTTAAGCACAACTACGCTGGGCGTCTTTGCATCACAGGCAGATGAAGACAAAGCGACGATTGAAGAAATTATCATTGCTATTGAAAACGGTTGGGAGTCGGGCCAAGGACGGCCTTTTTATGAACATTATCTCGACCACAAAGGTGCTCGATATATTGAATCAGGCGGCCAAAACACAGGATTAAGTGATCTCGTCGAAAATCATGTGGAGCCAGAAAAAGAAGTACTCAAACGACTCACCATCGATATATTGGATATGGATATTACGATTGATGATGATATGGCATGGGCCATTACGACCGTAAATGTGTCTGGTGAAGTAAGAAAAACTGGCTCAACATTTGACAAGAAGGGCTACCAAACGTATTTGTTTAAACGAACGAGTAATGGATGGAAAGTCATACATTCTCATTCGTCTACCCGCGATAAAAAGCTCCACAAGCATCATTAAGCGACGTCATCATGCCCATCACTCGCAACGTTACCCTAGACATCATGCGCACGGTCGCCATTGTATTAATGGTAATTTTTCACTTCGCGTATGACTTGCGTTTCTTTGGCTGGGTAGACTGGAATGTGCCAAATGGTCACGGCTGGAAACAATTTCGGTATGTCATTTTAACTCTCTTTTTCTTAAGCGTGGGTGCATCATTGGTGTATGCACATCAGCAGCACGTTGATTTGAAATCCTTTGCCAAGCGAATAATGTGGATAGTGGTATGGGCATGCATTATATCACTTTTCACCTATCAGTTTTTTTATAGTAATTGGATATTTTTTGGTGTTTTACACTTTATCGCCGTGGCCAGTGTGCTATGTCTACCTTTCGCTCGTTATCCAGTCATGGCTTGTTTTATTGGAGTAGGGAATATTATACTGTATCTCACGAATGTGGTTACGAGTAAGTGGCCTTTTAACTTGTGGGAACTGGGGCTGCCGTCATCAACCAACGATTATGTTGCTCTTTTCCCTTGGGTTGGCGTTGTAATGCTGGGAATTGGAGTTGGCCATATATTTGTCAAAGACATAGATCCCTGTGCTTCATTTAAACTATCCCCCAAAGCTACGTTTTTAGGCCGGCACAGTCTAGCGGTGTACGTGTTACATCAACCCCTATTTTTTGCCTTATTAGGCAGTATATATTGGTTTACGCAATAATGTTATGTGAGTCTAAGTTGAATATACTGAAGATGGGGTATACGGGTCTAATAGCTTATGAGGCACCACTTCCTCCAACTTGATACTCCCTCAGATGGCTGATAAATCAATCCCCTAGTTGAGTTCCTCCGAGAAGACCGGAGCCGGTGCTTTCTTGTATAACGGATAGCTCTTCTCTGTCGGTCATTAGTCTTGTGCTTCGTGGTGTAGAGTATTCGTCCCTCATGACCTAGAAGGAGTAACTACGTCCTTAACGGTCCTTGTGTTCGTGTGCGGCCAGCAGTTGGGGAACGCATCTGTCCAGGCCTCCCTGATCTGCAGTCTCTGGTCTGGGACTTTATGGGCACGTTCTAGCAGGATTTTCCTGTCTTCCTTGAGAGCTTCAGCTTTTTTCTGAGGTCCTTGTGTGCTATCTCTAAGATATCGTCAGCCATACGCATAATGTGAAACTTATCGTCCATAAGACGGAACCATGGCAGCGCTGTCTTGATTTCTGTCTGATTAGGTTAAACAAGTCCACGGTGACGATTTCGTCCTGTCGCTGGGTTTTCATTGTCATCAGATATTTGGTTACCACGTCCTGACGGCGGGCTCTGGCAGTTCAAGTAGGGCTCGCTCCTCGATATTGGAGGCATGCGGCGCATGCTCTTGTTCTCGTACAACTCGTCGATGCCCAGAATGCTTGGCGTCTCTAAGCGATGCCAGCCCTCTGGGTACCCGCCGCGGGACTTGAAGATGTTGCGCACCGACATGCGGAATCAGTCCGCTATCTCTGGTAGCTGAAGGTGGTCGAGCTGGATCGGCGGCGGACCACCCAGAGGGAGAGCTGCTTGCAGAGGGTGGGCAGATCCTAATAAGGAACATCTCGTTTGCCGAACCGCACTCCCCCCCTGGACACCGCATTCCTCACAGGCTGATAAAATTAGGCCCGTCCACTTGAAAATGCATTTCATCATCAGTGATTTTGCAGTCAAGTACCAGGCTATCGCACAGGTGCAGGTGGTTGTCGGGCATTTTGGTCGTTCGACGCCCTCTTTATGACCGTCGAGTATCGCATTGGTGAGCGTCATCTACCGCTTCTCTCCTGCAAATAAAGATACTCCACCCTAGTATAGTTATAGCTACTTAAGAGACTAACGCATGCATACTACCAAAAACAAAGCAAAGCTATTAACCCGCGTTCGTCGCATTCAGGGGCAGGCGGCCGCACTGGAAACGCAGCTTGACAAGGATGACGATTGCACCGCTGTGCTGCAACAAATCACCGCGATTCGAGGGGCGGTGAATGGACTGATGGCAGCGATCATTGAGGATAACTTGACTGCACACATTGTCAAGGAACCCGAGTTGAAGCAGCGCGAAAAAGATTTGACGAAGGTGCTGCACGTGATCTAATCCTACCTCAAATAGTTCATAACGAAGCTTTTCACCCAGAAGTTGATAACAATGAAAGGAAATAAAGAATATACCGGCGCTTGGTTTTCGCTTGGCGGCTTTGCTGATGACAGCAGGGGCTTTGGCCATTTTCTGCGTTTGGTACAAGTAGAGTGAGGAAGTGAGTACTATGACATCAGAGACAATAAAGCTAATCTCGAATACCAAACAGTGGGCGAGGGCGATCAAGCGAGACGTAAAGGCTGTCTGGTTAGCCGCTCGGGACGCGCGCACCCCTCGGTTAGCGAAAGTGCTGGCGCTGGTTTTAGCAGGTTACACCGTGTCGCTCATCGAGATGTTCTCCGACTTCATTCCCGTTCTTGGCTACTTGGGTGACATCACTATTGTGCCGCTTGGAATTATGCTGGTCGTGAAGTTTATTCCGCCAGAGGTACTAAATGAGTAGCGAAAAACTGCTGCAGATGCCACCGAGAGTCCGGTAAGCCACATGGCTGCAGGTGTATTCATCCCTATTTGGATCGCTTAAGTGTATAACGGGCTATAGTTTAGAATTTACTTATCAAGGGCCTTTCGTTCTCGTTTGCTTTAAATGATGTTTACTCCCCGGCGTTGGCGCAACACGAATTAAAGCATGCGGAGCTTTTGGCAGGGCTTCGTCATAAATCGCTATCATTGGTCTTGCTGCCCATAATTTTCATTAACTCGGAGTATTTCAGAATGCATGGTCACAAACTCGAAGAATGGCAACACAATCATGTTTTTAATCAGGAGCGTAAAAAATCCGGTGAAATGCGCTCATTAATCGTTGTTGCCCTGACACTCATCATAATGGTTTGGGAAATCCTAGCCGGCGTTCTTTATGGCTCGATGGCCCTTCTTGCCGACGGCTTGCACATGGGCTCTCATGTGGTCGCTCTCGGTATAGCAGTCTTTGCCTATTCCTATGCTCGCCGAAACGCCGGAAATACTCAGTTTTCATTTGGCACAGGGAAGGTGAACGCACTAGGCGGGTTTACCGGCGCAGTGCTACTCGCAGGCTTCGTATTATACATAGTGATTGAAAGCATTGGGCGTTTTATTTACCCGGTCGAAAATTCGTTCAATGGAGCCATTTATGTCGCCTTCATAGGCCTAATCGTCAATGGTGTATCGGCCTGGATACTTGGCGAGGAAAACCATGATCACGGTCATAGTCATGGGCATCATGATCATAACCGCCGAGCAGCCTACTTCCATGTGCTTGCCGACGCCTTGACCTCATTGCTGGCGATTGCTGCGCTGTCGGCTGGTAAATATGTGGGTTGGAACTGGATGGATCCGGTTATGGGTATCGTTGGCGCGGTACTTATTACACGCTGGTCCTGGGATCTGCTGAAGGACACCTCTTGTGTGTTACTCGACCAACAGCGCAGCGATTTGGAACATGACGCTAGACAAGTTATTGAGAATGACGATGATCGTATCTGTGATTTGCACCTCTGAGCCATAGGTCCGAATATTCACGCCGCTATCGTATCGGTCGTGTCGCATGATCCTGAGACTCCTGCCGTCTATAGACAGTGTATTCAGGCTAGGTGCCCGTCATTAGTGCACGTTACTGTCGAGCCGCAGTGTGTTGTATTAATGAAACGAGGAAAACCAACGCCGGGGAAAGAGATTACAAGGCGCCAGCCCATTCTGGAGCCTTGTAAAAGAAAGATACAGATGCCCGTATAACATCCATGCACCCACTGAAATCAGCGTTAGTCCGCCAAATATTTCTGCTCTGTGTCCCATGACCGTCCCTTTAGCACACGCCCCCACTATTATGCCAATCGTGGCCATAAGAGTAGTTGTAAGTACAATCAAAGCTGAAACCATCCTTATTGTGACATTGATGAGCGCCAGATTAGCACCAATCGCCATGGAATCAATACCGGTACTAGAAGTTCAAATATCATGGGCTTGACCTGTTTGATCAGATCTGGTTCAAAAGTTCTCAGCTGACCCAAATGCTCTGTATGGTGGGGCGAAATTGCGAAAATGTGGTCGCGGGTGATATTGTGGATTTCTGACTTCAATTGATTGAACACCTCGATCATCGCATTTACGTTATAAAGAATCGCAAACGTGCAAATTGGTTGTATTTCTCACTCTTACAGGTCGCTGCCCGGATCATTTCGCGTAGATCAAGCTCGGTGATATATTCAAGTAAAAACACGGTTCTAAGCACCCGCCCTAGTTCGCAGAACACAAAGTATAGCTTGTGTTCTCGGTTTTTTCCCGAACCGACGCAGGATTTTCTCTGCTTTAACGGGCATGGCCGTGCGGATCATATCCGCATTGTGCTTCTCAACGAGATCTCGATTAATCGCCTCCTTGAAAAAGTACTGAGTATGTTTGAACACCATAGAGCGCTCAGGTTTGTAAAAACTGAGATCTTTGATATTTCGGATACGCTGTATGAACATGATAGACTGAGCTAAAGGCAGGTGCGGATTGTGCCTATGCATCCCCCTGAACTGTGGTTGGATTAAAAGCAGTTTCATCGCCTCGCATACACCACTGGGAATAAACCGGCTGAACAATGCAATATAGGTCTCCTAGACATGGCAATAGGCCATACTGAATACGGTATTCAGAAAGGAAACTATCTACTTATAGGTCCCAGAGTTTTCCACCAACTGACACGCTATTGCCTGCTACCAACACTCAATGAGCCGGTATTTCTAATACTCGCTATTGATCTTCACAATAGTTTTATCGAAACGGTCTTCCGTTGAGCGTTTTAAGTTAAGCTAGGGGATTTGCTTGCGAGAAACACTCGCACAGATCTAGTAGTTTCGGTATGAACAATGTTGGTAGCGTAACAAAATGCAGACAGGACAAAACGTAACTCAGTGACGCTGATACGTGACTATAATTCCAACAACGCGCCAAAATGTTTATTTAGGTTCAGCCACTTATCGACTTTGATGATCACATTGCTGTCGGAATCAAAATTAATTTCCCAGACATGCGATCATCAAATGCGACAACACCTCTCCCTGACGGCACACCAGCAGTCCGCAAGCGGAATACCATGGAGCTGAGATTGATTTATGGCCGGCACGTCTGACCCGGTGCCTGGACAGAGCCAAAGCGAGAGCGGTCATCTTGAGTTGATCCGACAGAAGTGTAGCCGAGCCCCTGTACAACAGTGTACGCACGGCACCAGCAACTTGGCAAAAGGGGAAGGGTTTAACTAGGTTGCCTAGCTTAAGCCCCTTGACCCGGTCATCCATGCGGTAAAGAGCAATACCGCTGCCTGAAGTCGCGCTTCACGCAGCGACTGAACAATGGGTCAGCCATCCACGTCGGGCAGCATGACATGCAGCACGATCAGATCGAAGAGTTCAGTCATCGCCAGATGCTGAGCATCGAGACCATCTCGAACCTGACTGACCAGGAATCCAGTCTCGGCGACGACTTGGTGCAAATAGTCACCTGTCTTGATTTCGTCCTCGACTACCAGCGGCCGTATCTGTGTCTCACCGTTGCATTTTATGTCAGTCTAGCGGGGCATTTCTCACAGACAGACGGCCAAGACATTACATCAATGTAATGCTTGGGTCATCTATCTGACAGAGAGGATCTGTTAGATTCATCGAAATGAAATTTACTCATGTTGATGCAGAGAGTATTCTGGGGCCTGTTGCCGGTCTGTCAGATCGGTCGTGACTGGAAAACGACAGTATTATCAACAAGCACTTAGCCATGGTTGACGTGATCGAGGCTAAGGTTGTGAAAAACAATATTGGTGATTAGGAGTGGTTATGAAAACGTATATTGCGACCCGCCGTCGCTTCGTACAGGGCCTGGCGGCCGGTGGAGTGCTGGCCGCCACACCGACTTGGTTGCAGGCGGCTGTAAAAGGTGCTAATGCGCCGGGCTCATCACCAGTACTCAGCGGCCAAGAAATTAATCTAGTGATCGCCGAAACACCCGTCAATTTCACTGGCGTAACGAGAATGGCCACCACCATCAACGGCTTCATCCCGGCACCGACACTACGGTTGCGTGAAGGCGATGACGTCACTATCCGAGTCACTAATCGTTTAGCGGTCGACACTTCTATTCATTGGCACGGAATACTGCTGCCCTATCAAATGGATGGTGTACCGGGCATCAGTTTCAAAGGCATCGCGCCGGGAGAAACCTTTGTTTACCGCTTTACACTTCGGCAGAGCGGCACCTACTGGTACCACAGCCACTCGGCTTTTCAAGAAATGACCGGCATGTACGGGGCTCTGATTATTGAACCTCGGGCAGGCGAAAGATATCCTGCCCAACAAGATCATGTGATACAGCTTTCCGACTGGACCGATGAAGACCCGATGCGCGCCCTCAGCAAACTGAAAGTTCAAAGCGATGTCTATAACTTCAATCAGTCCACCTTTTTCGATTTCACTGACGATGTCTCAAAGATGGGATTACAGGCGGCACTGGAAAAACGCCAGATGTGGAATCAGATGCGGATGAGTCCGACCGATTTAGCCGATTTATCGGCAGCCACCTTTACCTTCCTGATGAACGGTACCGCCCCGGCAGGCAATTGGAACGGGTTGTTCCAACGCGGTGATCGCGTGCGGCTTCGTTTTATCAACGCCGCTAGCAACAGCTTTTATGATGTTCGCATTCCTGGTTTGAAGTTAACGGTGATCCAGGCAGATGGCCAAGATGTCGAGCCGGTCACTGTGGATGAATTCCGATTTGGCCCCGGCGAAACCTACGATGTCATGGTCGAGCCTCAGGACGACGCTTATACGATCTTCGCCCAGAGTATGGAGCGCAGCGGATACGCCCGCGGTACCCTGAGTGTGCGGCAAGGTTTAACCGCGCCGGTGCCAGAGCCCGACCCACCCGAGTGGTTAACCATGAAGGATATGATGGGAGCAATGGGTGGTTCGATGGGCCACGACATGATGAAAATGGAATCCATGAGCCAAACCAAGATGGATCATTCCCAAATGTCCGGCGGTATGGCCATGGATCACAATATGCACGGCATGCAACAGGGTTCTGAAAACCCGCTTGTCAAGCCATCATCTACCATACGCCACGCCCGCACCGAATACGGGGCTTCGGTTGACCAACGGGTGGATACGCCAAGTACTAATCTTGACGACCCCGGTATTGGCCTGCGAAACTTAAGCCAGCGTGGACTGCGCCCACAGGGCTACCGCGTGCTGACGCTGGCCGACCTGAAATCCATCGATGGTGTGCTGGATGACCACCGCCCGCCAGCGAGAGAGCTGGAACTACACCTCACCGGCAATATGGAACGCTATAGCTGGTCTTTCGACGGGCTTGAATTCGGCAAAAGCACTCCAGTCTCCTTACGTCATAACGAACGCGTGAGAATCATTCTACAAAACGACACCATGATGACGCACCCTATGCACTTGCACGGCATGTGGAGCGAACTGGAAACAGATCAGGGCGAATTGCGGGTTCGGCGCCATACAATTCCCGTGCAGCCTGCACAACGCATCAGTTTTTTGACAACACCACTTGATCTGGGCCGCTGGGCCTGGCATTGCCATTTGCTGTTTCATATGGACGCGGGCATGTTTCGCGAGGTGGTGGTGTCATGAAACCGATTTTAATGAAACCCTTAACCAACCTAGTTTTAGCTGTCAGCGCATTTCAGGCTTCTGCAGCCTTGGCGCAGATGGATCACAGCGCTATGCTAATGGAGGCAAGTGCCACAACGGTCGATGGCCGCGATCCTCACGCCTATTCAGACGGTTACACGCTAACCGAGGGGCCTTATGCACAGCCAGGCCCAAGACAATTAAAACTAGCAGACGAGCACGCTTTCTGGTCTGTTCTGGCGGATCGCCTAGAATACCAGAAAGACAACGACAGCACGGTTTACGATGCCCAGGCTTGGTATGGCACCACCTACGACCGCTTCGTCATCAAAGCGGAGGGTGATATTGCCGACGGCACGCTAGAGGAAAGCTCGACTGACTTGTTATGGGGGCATGCATTTAGCGCCTTTTTTGACACCCAGCTCGGTGTTCGACTCGACCTTTATAACGAAGGCAAGGACCGCCAGTGGCTGGCATTTGGTGTACAGGGCCTCGCGCCTTACTGGTTCGAAGTGGATGTTACTGCGTATTTTGGCAACGACGGTCGGAGCGCGCTCTCCGCCCAAGCCGAGTACGAGTTGTTGCTGACACAAAAACTTATCCTTCAACCTAGAGCGGAACTCAACCTGTACGGCAAGGATGACGTTGAAAATGGTTTAGGGGCGGGCCTCTCGGATTTGGCGGTGGGTTTACGCCTGCGTTACGAATTCAGCCGTCAATTTGCGCCTTACATAGGAGTGGAATGGACTGATACCTTTGGCGACACAGCGGATTATCGCCGTGTTGCTGACCAATCGACATCAGACACCCAATTCGTCGCCGGATTGCGGTTCTGGTTTTAATTTAACTTTCTTTTTAACACGACCAAGAGGTCATACCATGAAACATCTATCTCTCTGTTATTTCGTTGCCCTGCCGGCTATGTTGCTGTCCCTATCCGCCCAGGCACACGATCCGAAGGAGCACATGAAGGAGGCGCAGGCACCGGACTGTGCGGCCATGAAGGACATGGATCATGCCAACATGGACATGAAGGATCCGGTCATGCAGGCCATGATGCAAAAGTGCATGAATGCCATGCACAAGGATGAAGAAGGAGAGCATGAAGCCCATGGGGACGAAGGTCATGCCGATCAAGGCAAACAGGACGAGAAGGCTGATGAAAAGAAGCCGGCTAAACACCAGCACAAACAATAACATTCCAGAGGAGATAACATGGCGTCCTTTAAGCTCTTGTCCTGTATTAAATGCCTTACCGTGGCGGCGGGTGTGGTTGCGCTGGCCGGTGTGGGGTACCTCTATTCGGGAATCTACCCGATGGGTGCCGACGACCAACACAACGACCTGACTTATTGGGCGCTGGAAACCCTGCGCGAACGCTCCATCGCTCGTGCATCAGGCGACATTGAGGTGCCAACGGACCTCAATTCATCTGAGCGTTTGCTGGCAGGTGGTGCTGACTACAACGACATGTGCACCGGCTGCCATCTCAAACCGGGCAAGACCGAAAGTGATTTTTCGATCGGTTTGTACCCATCGCCACCCAATCTGACACTGACTGCGGACGCGCATGGTCATGACCATGGGGGGCATTCAGAAACAGATATTCCAGCGTTAAGACGCCAATTCTGGATTATCAAACATGGTATTAAGGCATCCGGCATGCCGGCTTGGGGGCCGACTCACAGCGACGAACGGATTTGGAATATGGTGGTGTTTCTGCAACGCCTCCCCGAGCTGTCTCCGCAGCAATACCAGATCCTGACGGCACGCGGCGAGGATGATGATGGGCACCATTAAGGTTGGCTTCCAGAGGATACCCTTGCACATAGTCATCACAACCACCAAGCTCGTCAGCGCGCAGAGTCCAACAGCACTGAATTGACCGACCCCGCGTGCGGCATGTCGGTCAAGAAGACCTCCCTCCTTCTAAAATGCCAAATTTTTGGGCTGTCTGAACTACTTATGCAGTGCGCATTGTCACAGCAAACTCTTGGATAACTCACAGTGGTATCTGACAAGGTTCGAACTCGCCGAGGGGGTCCATGTACCCGGAAGTCAGGGAACTAGGCTAGAGTACCTGTCCTAGATGTAGGATCTGTTGCTGCGACTCTCTATCAGGGGGCTCAACCAGTGCCTGTGGAACTGGTCAGCCGAACGAACCTAGATTTTGAATTTAGATCCAGATGATAATTCATAATAAAGGAAACATTGATAACGAAAAATTACTTCTCTAAGAACACTTCGATCGCAACGAGCGGTTGCTCTACCTTCTACTATTTTGTTTTTACTGCTTGAGTTCGCGTACTTTGAACGTGATTCATCCACGCAATAACTGCAGAAATAACAGCGACAAGGATGGCCGTTGGTCTTAAGACTGTGGTGGCCAAGTTGTGTGGGGCATCATTAGGGCAATCACGAGAAGCGAATAGTGTCTCTGATTTTATGGATTGGTGCTGTTACGTTAAATCAGACTGCAATCATGCGCGAATTTCTTGCATATCAAGAATACCTAAAGATGCTTTTATTGTCTCTAACTGATATGCGCTAATCGTTGAGAGTCGCATTTTCCACTAACAGTAAATCTCGATTTATCTCATCAAGCTGTTTTTTAAGGACGGCTAATCCATAGATAGAGGTCTATGTGAACATAATCAACGGTACCGGCAAAGCAAATGGTCGAAAGGAGTAAGATAAAACTAATATCCATTTAAACACTGTTTATATTCTAATTACTGCAACTAGCGGTTAATAACGATAGGGCTTGAATGGTGATTTCACCAGCTTAGAGGTTTATTTTAAATGCTGCTGCAAAGAGCCTGCAAATCTAAGTTTGGGATCGAACTTTTTTTTCAAAGCAATCAAACGTTCTGTATGCGGACCAAAATAACTGGTCAATGGGCAGTCTTTACCCATGTCATAATTTTGGTAGGCATGGCCGTTAAAAAATGGGGATAATCGCTCATAGGTTTGATTGACCCAGTCTAATACCTCGGTGTTGTCTTGATCGGGTTGAGTGACACCGGTGATGCTACATACAAATGAGGCATCGCGATGAATAAACGCGGTTTCATTGGTCTCAATATCCTGGATCGCGCCACATAATGGATCGAGCATAATTCCTGCTGCGTTGTCTGGGCAAGACTGATAGCATTGCATAAGTGTAGCGATAAACTGTTCTGTAAGTTCACCTTCAATAATTCCGTTGCGCCAATAAAGTGCATGCCCTTGTTCATATTCATTCGACTGGCATTCTATGTATTGTTTATGAGTAACAGAGATATCAGGATCCGTTTCCCATCGTGCAATGTTATGCAGGTTGGAGTCAGGGTCTTCACTAAATCCCATAATTGAGATTTTTGCATTTTGTAAAGCTGAACGAGCGATGTATGCATATAAGAATTGCGTTCTCGGCCCCTTTAATACTGTATCGCTGTAGTGCTTTAAAATAGTCTTTGCCTTTTGGATTGGCCATTCGATAATACCTCCTTGAACATAACCTGGTGCTGGGTGCAGCTTAAATGTTATGTGGGTGATAACGCCAAATTGAGAGCCGCCACTGCCGCGCAGTGCCCAAAAAAGATCAGAGTGTTCCGAAGTGTTTATAACTCTATGCTGACCATCAGCGGTGATGAGGTTAAACGCTAAGACATTGTCGCAACTCAACCCATGTTTACGTGACAAAAAGCCGATACCGCCGCCTAACGTTGCTCCTACAACACCTACATCAGGGCAGGTGCCTAATGGAACCACTTTTTCATATTTCGATAAGAACTGATCCAAATTATGATTTTTCACTCCCGCGCCTACTCTCACAGACTGTCCATCTGCGCAAAGTTCTATACTTTGAAAGCAGGACATATCTAGGACAATACCGCCGTCAATTACGGCCGCGCCTGTTATCCCATGGCCGCCACCTTTTACAGAAATTAGTAAATTAAGGTGATTGGCATAGTTAATTGTATTAATAATATCGTCGTCTGACACAGGCACGATTATCGCAAATGGAAAGTGTGAAATGGCTCGATTAAAAACGTGACGCCGCACTGAATAGCCTTTACTTCCAACTTCACAGACACTGCCTGTTAACTTGTTTCGCAACGACAGTAAGTCAGTTTCAGTTGGCTTCGTTGAAATATTGTTATTAGTATCAATTGGGTTAAGAGGTGCTTCGTCGATGCTTTGTAATAAATCCCAATTAGTGCGGCTAAATGTCTTTGGGTCAATACGATTTAACAATTGCCAAAGGTATTGAGCAACGAGACGCGGTGGCAGTAGCTTTTTTTCTTCATATAAGCCTCTCAAAAAGGCCGACATCGGTAGTACATCGCTTGGCACTTGCCGGATCTTTTTTTGCATCGCTGTATCAACATTCCCGGGAGCTGCGGTGGCAAAAATAGCTACATCTTCATTGACTTCTTGTCTAAAACAACCACACACCATATTTAAAGCTGTTTTACTCACACAGTAGGCTGATGCGCCTCTCACTGCACAAACGGGGTGCTCGCTAGTCAAATATAGTACGCGGCTATGTTTAAACTTGTCCAGGCACATTTGAGTTATCAAAAAGGGGATATCACTGTTGATTCTTTGTGTCGTGCGCCATTCTTCGTAGCCTATTGATTGAATAGGTTTAAGCGGTGTGACAATACCTGCACAATGCACTAAGTAATTAATCTGTTCGTATTGCAAGAGCGCTTCTTGTATTTCAATCTTCGCTGTTTCGTGATTAAAATCAACGTGTTCTATGACGAGCCGGGGTTCAAATTTTTCATTTAACGCTCCTAGTTCTGAGCTATCACGACAAAGTGCAACAACAAGCATATCTGGATCCCTTGATAAGAATTCATTAGTCAATGCTAAACCAATCCCTGATCCTGCTCCGGTAATTACCGCAATTTTGTGCTTCGTCATTTCTTGTCATCCGCTCACCCAATTAAAAAATTGCATCTGGTATCCAGCATATGCCGCTGCAAAGTAGCTATGAGGAGACCTGTTGACGCAGCTTCAGCATAGATAATTCTTAACTAGATATGAATAAGCGAATGACATTATTACGGAAATGTAATGATACTGTAATCCGATTTTCGTAAAGGATTGATCTAAATCAAATACATTTATCATAAGATTTATAGAATGAAATTCATTAAACGCAAAGGATAAATCGGGTGCAAAAATTTACGAAAGCACTATTCTATAGTGCCGTATCATTGTTTCCTTCTGTATGGGTAAGCGAAAATACATTTGAAGATAATGTAATCCCCTCATAAAGTCGGAGCAGTTTTAAGTAGAAATTCCCGTTAAACTAGGACGAAGGAATTTCTATACATAAGTCAAGATGTAACGACAGCCAGCACTATACCATTAAAGCACATACACACTATTTGGGTTTGTCCACAAGTTGATTAATTGTGCTGGCAATAAGTCTACGCAACGTCGTTTTGCTAAGAGGGGCTTCAGTCCAAGCTTTGTACGAACAGTACAATGAAAAACGATAGTCCTGAGCTTCCTCTGCGATATAAGAACATATGGTAAGTGATTTAATTTTGGCTTTGTTCTTCAGTTTCTTGTAGTGCGTACTTGAAGGCAATGCTTTAAATATTTGATCTATCAGCTCAATATGAATGGGCATGACACTTCTTGCTTTTCGAGATGTAGAGCCACTGTATACGCGATATTCAAGAAGCGATTTGTCACAATAGGCTATCGGATTTTCGTGAGCAATATCGATCCACAGTTTCCAGTCTTCAAGGCAGGCCAGAGTTTCATCAAATTTACCATATTGGTTGAGCAGAGATTTTTTAATCAACACGGAGGATGTAGTGATAAAGTTCTCTACGATTAATTCTTCAAATACATTTCCTCTGGGAATATGGCTGTAGTCTGAACGTTTGACATCTCCACTTTGATTTTCGCCTATATACACTGAGTCGCAGTGAGACCACTGGCATTCACCTATAGATATAATTTGTTCTTCTAGCTTTGTGGGAAGCCATATATCGTCCGAGTCAACAAATGCTATCCAACCCCCTTTAGCTGCGTCAATTCCTGTGTTTCTAGCGTGAGACACCCCTTTATTTTCAGTTTTTATTACTACTACATTGTGTGGGTAGGCGTTTAAAATCGACTGTGTGCTATCGTTTGAACCATCGTCTACGACGATGACCTCAATATTCTGATAAGTTTGATTGAATACACTATCGAGAGTTGATTGAATATAACTTTCGGCGTTATAAGCAGGAATAACAACACTAATTAGAGGTATACTTTGTTCAGCATGATTCATTTTATATCCACACAATTGTCGGTGTAACTTATTACTGGCGTTTAATATTTTCGTTTAAGGGGCATTACGGAGCCAGTATCTTTTCTGCACTTGTTATAGTTTGCAATTGTCCTTTTAACGAGATGTCGAACTTTTTCTCAATGTGGTCGATTAGTAAGTCTGTTTTTTCTTTACGTAATTTATCATCAGAAAGATAGAATTCTAAATTAGATGCATTGAAATGGATTTGTTCTGCGACATGTTTAATATGGCTAGCACTACTTGTTCTAGGCAATACAGGCGTCCAATTTTTGGAATAAATACCACTGTATTGAAGTCCTCGCTTTACATTGTTAATTAGCACTCGCTTTATTGGTTCACCTTGATCCCCTTTCCACGTAGGCTTGATGATATTTAATTTTACTTCCATGTTCAGCGATTTAGCCCAATCTTGCCATTTAAAATCATTAATGTAGTCGTACGCTTTAGTGGGTTGCCAAGGGACACCATAAGCATCAGCCATAATGGCTCCGTGCATAGCCTCTGTGACAACTTTTTCGCAACTTAGTAGTTCATTTATAAACTTTTCCACAGGCCATCTAGGATCAAGCAATTTAAAATCACCCGCTTTTGCAACATCTTCCCATACGCCATTAGTGATACTATCTACATGAGGAATATACCCGAACTTGTGCTTTGAGAGCTTTGGTACTTGTAAATAGAGAGGCAGTAAATATGCACCATCTAGTAGCGGAATATTACTAGCCACGTCCATTTTTTCCTTGCTCAAAGGCCCGCGCAAACCGACAAAATCCCATTCGCCATGACGTAAGTTTGGCAAGTGGCCGTAGCCTACTCCGGATGTCAGTACTGTGTATTTTTTCGCTAAAGGTATTTTGTGGTTTAGAAGTGTTCCAATACCGATTAAAAGGTGGCTGTCATCCTGATCTAGCTTTTCGCCTAGAATTTTTGGCCATAACCACTTATTGAGGTCGTCACCTACGTTCCCCTCAGGGGCTTCGAAATAGAAAAGTTTCATTGTTTTTTTGCTCTTATGTATCGAATGCAAACTTCATTCAACACGTATTGAAAAATCACTGGATAACCAACAAGATAGGTTTAATACGAGAACTCATAATAGGGTGAGTGCTGATTAATATGACTATCAGGGGCGGTTCAGTGTCTATATATTCCTTTAAATAACAATAAAGTTTATTTTAAGCTCTAGGATAAGGGCATAACTTTTTATATAAAGCTTCGTAAGTTATTGTCATATTGTTAATATCAAACGTATTAATAAACTGCTCTTTAGACGCGCGGCCAAATGCTTCTTGTAGTGGTTTGTTTTGTGCAAGCGTTATCATTGCATCGGCAAATGCCTGTTCGTCGTCATTTGGCGTGACGAACCCTGTTTCATTGTGTATTACGATTTCTGGATTGCCGCCTGCGTGAGTCACAATACAAGGCTTACCCAAATACATGGCTTCTAGCAGGGTCATGGAGGTGCCTTCACTTAGTGATGGCAGTAAATAAATATCCATTAATGCCAAGTGAGCATGCGGCTTTGGCTCATATCCAGTCATGAATACGTGTTGGGATAAATCAAGTTCGTTTATCAGCGCTTCAGTATTTGCTCGCTCTTCCCCATCGCCTACAATCATCAAGTTGGCATCTACGCCTGCATCAATAACGCGCTTGAATGCACGCAGCATCATGCTGTGGTTTTTTATTGGGTCTAGTCGCGCAATCGTGCCGAAGAGAGTGCATTGCTCTGCTATGGGATATTGTTGTTTCAAGCTTTCTAATTGCGACGGTTCCGGTTCAACGCCGATAATGCCGTTATATATCACTTCAATATCGCGTTTGGGGATAAACTCGAATTCTACCAGAGCGTCTCGTGTTGCCGCTGATATCGCCGTCGTTGCATGAGTGAATCGGTGCAAGAGGGGGTTAATTACCTTACGCTTCCAAGTGGTCGAATCAGGATAAAAGCGACCATGTTCGGTGAAAATCACTTTCGCTGGGGTCATTAGCGCACCTAATGCACCATAAACGTACGGGGTATATTGGTGACAATGGATAATATCAATCTTGTGCTCTTTGATGTGTTGACGTATTTGACTTATCAGGCTGGCATCAAAGCCGGGTTTGCGGCTTAGGGCTTCAATGTGAATATCCTGATTGATTAAGTCTTCAGCAAACGGACCTAGAGGGGATTCGATACATAAAACCGACATAGTGAAACGTGAAGCGTCAGTGCCTAAAATAAGATTTTTAATAACCTGCTCGGTGCCGCCAATACGCATATCATAAGTAAGGTGAAGAATTTTAAGCGGCATAGTTTTCTCTTTTAGCTGAAAAAGTAAATTTGCTTCGTAATTTAATAAAAGGGATTTCGATAAATCGGAATAAAATTTCAGCTATTATTAGTGTAATGAGTAATGCCGCTGTGAAATGCACAATAAATCCCATATCTGCGGCAAACTTGCGGCACAATGCTAAGGCCTCTGGGTGAAGCAAGTATATGGAGTATGATCGCGTAGAAATATGCATAATCAATCTGTAACCAAATGGTTTCGTGAATACAGGTGTGTTTACGGCAAAGAAAACTAAGCTTCCAAACACTAATGCAAGTAATAAAAAACTTGGGTCAGCGTAATCATTGGACGGTGGAAACCAGCGATAATAAAAGAACATCACAAGGCTAAGCGAACCGATTATAGCGAAAGGATTTTTTAACTTAGTGGCTGTTGCCCATAGCTTAGGGTGGTAATAGGAGGTATGGGCTAGAAACACACCCATTAAGCAACAGTCCCAGCGAACATGCGTTTCAACTACGGTGTCAAACCACCCTAAATATCTAAACAAAGAAGGCGTTAGTAACAAGATAATAAGAGCAAAAGATTGATAAGGTACTTTGCATTTAAAGATTAGAACCAAGAGAGGAGCAACTGCAAGATAAAATTGTTCTTCAACACTTAGTGACCAACTAATGTAAAAGTAAGTTAGCGGGTAGTCATAGTTTTGGAAGAAGAAAAAATAGGGAAGAGGATCCTTAAATGAGTCCTTGGTTAGCATTAATTGTGCAACTGTAGCTAAAAGTACAACGTAATAGGCCGGCAAGGTACGCATCCAGCGTCTTATCCAAAAGCGTTTAATGTCGATATTTTTAAATTTGGTTTTTTCTGCAAACAACTGGGAGCCGATTAACCACCCTGAGAGTAAAAAAAATAGGTCTACCCCAGCGCCACCGAACTGAAGCCCAGCGATACTAGCCGGGGCTCCAAAACTGAGAACACTATGGGCTGTAAACACCATCATAATGGCCAGTGCTCTTAGGACATCAAGATAGTAAATTCTTGTCTGCAAAGCTACTGAACCTCGTATTCTGCTTGAATATAGCGGAACCACCACATTTGAAACATTAACATGCTCCACAATACGGTACTGTGATCGGCTTTTTCTTCTTGGTGTTGTTGCCAAAGTTGTTTAACCACATCCATATCAAAATATTGCTGTATACCTTGCGCCTTGCTGAACAGGTAGTCTTCCGTTAGTTCTTTAATTTCTTCTCTAAGCCAGGTGGCCAGGGGAACGGAAAAGCCCATCTTCTTACGATATAGGATATCGTCTGGCAACACTGGCTTGAATGCTTCTTTTAGGATGAACTTTTTCTCGCCATCTCGGTACTTTAAATCAGACGGCAGGGTTGCGGAAAATTCAACCACGTCTTTATCTAGCAGTGGTGCACGTACTTCTAATGAGTGGGCCATACTCATGCGATCGACTTTGACTAAAATCCCCCCTGGTAAGTAGGTTTTCATGTCGGTGTACAGAATCTTCGATAGATGGTCATTGCCATCGGCTTTATTATAATTTTCCAGAGTCACTTCGCTTGGATGATAAGCCCCTAGTTTTGTTTTCGTCTCCGGTGTGGCCAAACGCTGCCAAAGACGATCATCAATCATCGAATTGGTGATATAGAATCCCATGGCGGGGTCTAGGCTTAAGCTTGTCAGCAGTGACTTTGCTTTTCTAAAAAGTGGGTGCTCACTTTTGGCAAACAGATTTGCCAGTTTAGGGAACACTTTTTTACGTAGGGCTTCAGGAAAACGCTCACGTAATTTGTTTTCTAGTGCGTCTGTGGTGTATTTTTCATAGCCGGCGAACACTTCGTCGCCCCCATCACCGGCAATCGCTACCGTGACTTGAGAGCGCGCTAATTGAGAAACAAAATAGGTAGGTACTAGGGATGGATCGGCAAAGGGTTCATCGAAATAACCAACAATCTCTTCAAGGTTATCTTTTACATTCTGGTGAACGGTAAATTCGTGGTGTTCGGTGTTATATTTATCAGCGACTATTTTCGCAAACTCGGTTTCATTGAATCGCTTTTCATCAAATCCAATTGAGCAGGTTTTGACGGGAGTCGCGCTGTTGAGTGCCATCATAGCGACCACGCCGCTAGAGTCGATTCCGCCACTTAGAAATGCCCCTAAAGGTACATCACTGACCATGCGTGAACAGGTTTTTTCTGCTGCTAAATCGTACAGTGCTTTGGTCAGCTCAACTTGGGATTTATCACTGGTTTGTTTAAAAGAAACATCCCAATATTGTTCAATCTGAATGCCTTCTTGCGATACCCACATGTAGTGAGCCGGGGGCAATTTATGAATATCGGTAAAAATCGTTTTCGGGTCGGGCACATACTGGTAAGCAAAGAAGTCGTGCACTGCGTCAAGCCTGACTTCCCTTGATACATCAGGAAGGGTCAACAACGCTTTAATTTCAGAAGCAAAAGCAAACTGGCTGTCAGTTTTAAGATAATAAAGCGGTTTTTTGCCCATACGATCCCGAGCAACTAGCAAACGCTTGGTTGTGGTGTCCCATAATGCGAAAGCGAACATGCCATTTAGCATGCTAAGCATGTTTTCACCATGAGCCGCGTATAAAGCGAGAATAACTTCGGTGTCTGTGTGGGTTTTAAATGGGTAGCCTTCTTTGGAAAGCGCGTCACGCAGCTCCTGAAAGTTATATATTTCCCCGTTAAAGGCAATGATATACCGCTTGTCGTGGGAATACATGGGCTGCACTCCCGCTTCTGACAAGTCAATTATGGCTAGGCGGCGGTGCGCCAAACCAACGTGATCGTCTATGTATTCACCTCCGGCATCTGGGCCACGGTGATATATACTGTCACCCATTTTCTTAAGGGTTTGCTGGTTACCCATGTACCCACTAAATTGTGTAAACCCTGCAATACCGCACATAGATCGTTAGGCCTTGTTGTTAATGTTCTTTGTTGTTTGGCCCCAGATGGATATGACCAAATGGATACTCTCGCTTATAAACTGATATGTTTACGAATTTTAGGACCCAGAGTGGTCGTTACATTCAAAGGTAATTTCGCCCAGACTTTTTCAACCATGGGCCTTATTTTACCCTGTGGTGCGTTTTCGCACTCGTCGTTTTCCTGATTGGTGAAGTCTTGCCTAGATTCGCTTGCCGCATCATACCAATTTAGCAATTGCGGTGCTGCTCCCCACTGCGCCTTAAAGCGATAGGTACCCTCGTTAAACGTCGAGCGCCCAAAATCAAACCACTGCATATTATTATCACAGGCTTCTTTTAACAGTGACCAATACAACATCATGTTGGGAGCGAGCCTATTATATTCTGCAACCGTCGATGCCCAAGGAATACAAGTGACCCCTCCTGATGACAAAGTTATGCCAGCACCTACGGGGACGTTCTCACTGTAAACCACGGATAATATACTGTTTTCTTTATAGTTTTCAAATATATGCTCAAACCACTTTTTGCTGTGCACCGGTGATCCTAACTTGCGCATATTTATTGCAAAAATGTGGTAAAAATCATTTAACCCTGAACCATTTCTATGAATTTCATAACGTAAGCCATTCTTTTCTGACTTACGGATTTGGCTGCGTAACTTTGATTTAAATCCACTTAGTAGTTCGTCACTGCTCGAGGGCAAAGGTAGCAGCATGCGGACTTTTTGGCCTTCCATTTGAGTATCAGAAGCAGGCTCATCTATATAGTCTCTAAGCGCCAGAGACCGGCCATTTATATGCGCTAAATGTTCACGCATAAAAGCTAATAGCTTATCTTCTATTGCGCTGTCATTTGCCAAGACAAATCCTAGATCGCAATAAGGAAGTGCACAAATGAACGGCCGTAGCAGAGGCCTACGCATTTCTATACTAGGTAACACGCCCACTACGCGCCCATCTTCGAGTGCTATGGCGCCAATATTTTTGTGTTGATATGCTTGCTCAACGCTCTGCAACCAGCCGAAATGATGATAAGGCGTGGCGTTTGGATGGGCTTTGATGTATTCATTCCAAATTGAGCGATCGGTTTGCTTGACGAAGCGAACTTGTATCGTCATGTGTTTTCTTGCTCCGTTTGCTGCTGTAATTTGATTGCAGCCTCGGACAAAGTACAGAAGTCTAATTCGTATTTTTCACTCAAGGTTTTAACGACCTCACTGATGGATTCACAGATAAACTCGTAGGCGTTTCGGTTGCCCAATAAGCTGTTATTGTTATCTAGCAAGCTTGAGCTGTGCATGTACATGTGCAGTACTGGATAGTCTTTATTTATAACCGTTTCACATAGAGAAAGCATATCTTTAGGCGCCGATAGTTCGGGGCATAAATACTGTTTGCGTAAAAAGTTCGTATGCCATGCGATACCGTTAAAACGCGTCCAACTGTAGGGCGGTGTCGCAAACTTACTGTGTATGTCGTTCCACATAGAGAAGTTAGGACGGTTGAAACCAACGGTGACCGGTAATTCAAAAAGATCTCTTTGGCTGGATGTTTCAAGGGGAGACGCTAAATCCGGCCAGTACGGAAGCGACGGCGCCCCAATGCAGCTGAAGTAATCGTTACTGTAAAACGGGTACACACTGGAGTCGACGGTAATTCCTGCTTCGGCTAACAGCTTGATAACGGTTGAATCAATACCCCAGCGCCCTGTGCGAAAAGATTTTGCTTTTATTGAAAATTGCTCTTCGATGCGCTGCATTAACACGTTCAACTTTTGAGATACGTGTTCTTTTGGCAAGTTCACAACATGCGAGCTCTCATCTGTCGCCGGTCCAAAATAAGGCGGATTACACCAGGGATGTAAATGAGCACCAATTTCGCAATTTTCCTTGGCAATAATTTCTCGCATGGTTGATGCTGCAGTGGGGCAGTCCGCGACCGCATAATCTACAAGATATGTAGGGCGAAGCCCGAGGGCGGCCAAATGTTTATGAAAAGAGGGCAGCAACGCAACGTTATTCACGTCAGCATTGTGCTGCGGAAACGCACCTGACCAATCCCACTCTTCTTCGGTATCTATAGATAATATGAAAATAATGGGCTTCGATTTGCTTTGTTGCATTAACTATCCTTTGTCATTTCTTCAAACAAATCACTGTATTGGGCTGCCATACGCTGAGCCGAGTAGTTATCGTATACGAATTTTTTCGCGTTTTCAGCCATTTGTGAAGCAAATGCTTGGTTGTATAACAGCTTTTCCCAATAGGTTTTTAGGGTTTGCTTGTCACCTAACGGGGCAAGTAATCCTGTTTCTTCATGGCTAATTAATTGATCTATACCGGCGATATCATAAGCCGCCACCGGAATGCTGGCAGCGGTGGCTTCCATGAGACACCTAGGGATACCTTCAAGAGTCGATGTCATAACGAATAAGTCAAATGACTTTAAAAGGCTTAATCTGTCATCGCGAAAACCTAGAAATTGGATGGCGTCTTGGCTCGCTAATGATTGGCTGTGAAGTTCCAGCTCTTGCCTGGCGTCGCCATCACCAAGCAGAATTAACTCAGTCTCTGGGTGCTCTTTGTGCAGCACCTCAAAAATATCGAGAATATCGCGAATGTTCTTTCGGCTAATCATTTGCCCTACAAAGCCAATGCGCTTTTTGTTTGGCTCAACGCGAGTAGGGACAGGTTCCGCTTCGACCTCAGATAAATCAACGCCGTTTTGTATATACAACGTTTTGTGTGGTTTTACGCCAATACGCAATACGTCTTGCATGAGCTGTTGCGAAAGAGGCACTACTTTATGGGCAAAGCGCATCGACTGACAGCCTAACCAAATAAATGTTTTTAATTTGAAATCTTTTGCGTTTTCAAACCCGTGAGGGGTCACTACACATTGAATGTTTGCCCGCCGTGCAGCCAGCACGCCAATAATGTCTGATTTATAGCCGTGGGTGTGGATGATATCGATATTTTGTTCGCGAATGAGTGTCGCTAACCTATCTACTGCGCCCAAATCGAACTTATTTTTCATATCAATGATATGGGTTGGCAAGTTCAGCTTTTTATATTCGTTAACAAGCTCTAGCGGTTTTTGTCCAGGTTCCATGGTGACTGCTAAATCACATGCTGTTGTTTCGGGGTCTAAATGTTTCGCTAAGGCAAGTACCCAACGCTCTGCACCGTAAAAACCTGTTGGGCAAATAAATTGAAGGACTTTACGCTTTGTTTTCATGAATTAAATGCCTTAAATATTTTTAGTGCGAATGGATTTGAATATGCCAGCAAATGTACCAATAGCCCTAGCTGGGAAGTACACAGTGTAGAAGGCAAGAACGTGTAAAAAAGAAACGTGCAATTTATCTAGTTTATAGAGTCGAGATGTATAGGCAAGCAAAGGGATTAAAGCCAACGTTAGAAAGGTAATTGCGGCTGCAGCTTGGCCAAAGCACAGTGCTATGAGACTACAAAAAATGCATAAAAATATCGCTGGGGGCACCACAAAGCTCGGCCATTCCCTAAGCGGAATTCGGCGTCCTTCAATGGATTTTAAATTTGACTGTCCGCGCCATATCTCTTTGTCAAACATACCTTTTAGGGTTTTGTCTTCACCTAAATGAATATAATTTGCAGATGAGGTATAAAATAACGTGCCTAGCTGCGCTGCTTTATCAGTAAAGTAATAGTCTTCGCAGGTCAGTAGGTGCTCGGGGAATCCACCGATGCGATGAAACGCTTCACGCGTTAGAAAGAGGTTTCTACCTGGTAAAAAAGCCACTTCAGTATCTAGCTCAGCGTTACTTAAACTGGTGCGAATTTTTTCCAATGGGGGAGCGTTCTCTTTACATATCTGCATTGCACTGGAAATAATTCTGTTTGGATCGTTTTGCAAAGTGTGTAGCATTTGCTCAATCCAGTTGGTCGACAAATATATGTCTGCATCAAGAAAGGCTAAGTACTTACCACTCGCCTGTGTTTCACCGTAGTTTCTCAGGGCCGAAATCGTCTCGCTCTCAGGGCGCAAGTAGGTCTTTATCGTTAGCTTAGCATTTTCGTTTAAAGTTTGGTTCAAGGCCTCAGGCGTCTGACTGACAACAATGACTTCAATTTGAGTTAAATCGAATGCCTGTTTCGCAACCGATTCAATGGTTTGAATAAGCATTTCAAACCGCCCTTTATGAGGAATGATAAATGATACGTGCATCTAGTTAAGCGATCCTAAAAGTGCCATTGGCTATCCTAGCCTTTTTTTGAGCCAGTTTACTTCATTGCTTATTGAAAGTGCTAGTAAACGCTTACAAAACGCTGTGAATACTTGGCCAATGACTGAGTTGCTTTCACCTTTAGGTTTCGCCCAGTTAGGGTTTACCGTTGCGAATGTTTGTTCAAGTGGTAGGTACTCGTAATAATGTGTGGGGCCATCATTTTGCATCAGCAGAACCATAATACGTGTGTACGTCTTGGTATCACTGAGCGCTAAGCGCGTTGCCACTTCATGTTCGAAGTACTTTGCCTTTTCCAAGAGTGCATTGTCGGTTTTGTTTGCGTAATAGTATGCAGCACTAAGCACATGTGCTTTGCGTAAGTCTTGGGCGGTCCAAGTGTCATTCGGATACTCAAGAATATCGGGCTTATCTAGATACATATATTCGTGGTTGTGCATCCAGTGGGCGAAATGCATCAGGCAATCTCGTGCATAGTAAAATTCCTGATTAAGCTCATTATTAGCACGCTTAATGTCTAAGTATCGCACGACTGATTGCAGGAAAACCGTGTAAAACCACGTTTCTTCAATGTTTTCTAGGTTGCGCAGTGTTATATCTTCGTTTGGGTGCACTGTATGTTGAATGATATGTTCAACCCTACGTAGAAGCGTATCGTCACTTGTTAATACATAGCTGTCTAAAAGCGCATTAATATAATTAGCCGTTCCTCGGTCGAGCGGGTATTGCCCGTTGAAGTGGTTTTTTAACCCTGGGACATGACGGTTTTTGAGTGCGAGTAAAAGCTCAAAACAAGTGTTGCCACCTTCATATACATAAGTAATCCAATTAGTTAGCGTTAAAACAGCTTCTTTTGCGCGTTGGTTTCCGGTCAGCAAATAGTACAGGGTTAAACCTGATGTGTAGCAGTGTTGCCCTCCTGGACCACCACCTCCGGCATGATCTTGATATGCGCCTTTACCTTGGTGTTTTGAATAAGAGCGATGGCTTGAGGTGAATGCTTGTAAGTAGTGGTCGGTATGCCAAAAAAGCCCACCATTGTATTCGTCCTTATCGTCCTTGGTATGATAAATGTCGATATCCATAACATGCTTGGCTAGATCGTCGGCTAGCGTAAACCACTGTTGGTCATTGCTTAGTATAAATTGCCGCAAGAAACCATAAATTGGATCGTACTGGTTGTTATAGTGTGAAACGAAAATCGAATCATCCTGGTGTTCTGCCGTTTCATGGTCAGCATAAATGTCACCAAAATTCCGCCAACCATATTCATCTAGCATTTCGCGTTTTTCAAAAAAATTGCGTTGTGAATGTAAACCGTTATTTATCAATGATTGCAGTTCACCATTAACCTGCTGAAATTCAGTGTACAGTGGTATGTCGGTATGGGCATATTGACTAATGTGTGGCTTGGCATAGTTACCATCAGTGAAAAAGTATGCGCCATTAGGCGCATTTTTAACACCAAAGCATATTGAGTGCGTGCTTTTTTCCCCACCTTGTAGCTCATATTGTTTGTTATTTTGTTTGGGGAATAAGCCAAGACAAATAGTCTGTGGATATATCGTAATCGCGGAAGGAAATTTTTGCCAAAAGTCGGCTACAGCGATATTGAGCCCGTTCACCCAACTGATTTGGGGGGCTGCTCTCTCTCCGCTGAAAATTTGCTTACCTTGTTGCTCAACAATATAGCCTTTTACATCAAACGGAATTTTCTGCTGGTGATCTAGGTGTACTGGGCTTTGCCAGTTTTTTCCACCACTTGAGTGTTGAAAGATAGACGTTGGCAGTTCTTGCGGTGTTTGCCAATGCGCGTTTTTGTCTAGCTGATAGCTGAGTGATGAAGTGCCTTGCAAGTCTTCTGAACTGTGTAGTGATAAGCTGAATTCTGAAAATTGAAATGAATTTGGATCGCCAAGATCCCAGCTGCCACCTGTGTGTACAGCAGCTTTTGAATTGTGTAGGGTGATATCTAATTGAATGTCACTTTGTGCTGAATCAAAGTGAAACTCAAAACGAGACGAAATACCTGATTTACTATCGTTCTGCGCAGGTTTATAGTTGACCATAACTTGCAATGACAAAGTGAAAATAGACGCGTCTAACAGATTTGGTGTAGTGATACTTGACACGCTACAGCAGGAAATAGCACATTTTTGTTCACTCGCGTCAAGTAATGTTAACTCACCTGTTATCGGATTGGCATCACAGTTCTCGTTTGCTGAAGGTGTTATGGAAAACTGACCATTTTCGTGATTAAGTGTAAATGTGTAATGTGAGTTAGAAACAGCAGTTTGAGAATTGTTAGACTCATAATGAAAACCACTAAGCCCACTGATTAAGTTGGCATCTGCTTTCTTCTCTAAAGTAAGAGTGAGCTCGTCATCATCACTTTTGCCATCATCACTAGAGGGGGCAGTGAAAGTCAAATGTAGCCATTTAACGCTTTTGTCTGGCCAGGTCGCTAACACTTTTGCCCCGCAGTCGATGGCTTGACCGTTTGCCATCAATTGGCTTTGGTGAATATCGTAAAGCAGCCCTTTGGCTAAAGGAACGCTCATTTTAACCATACCATCAAGGGGCGTATTGGTTAAGTTAATCGGGATTCTGTCGGCGCTGTTGGCATAGGTCATCATTGTCTATCAATGTCTCAGTAAATTTTTTAATACGCTTTTTGCACTTCGAACGAATTCTCTTGTACGCATAAATAGGGTTGGTTGATAAAAGCAGATCAGTTTCTGGCTTGCTTCAGGCTGATTCGATAGTGAGCGCTTGTAACGAGCTTCACCTGCTAGAAAACTGTATTTTGCTACACCCTCAGATATGGCTTGTTGAATAATATACGCATGCGCGAGTAACCCTACTTTTACACGATTATCATGATGGCTTTTCATCGCTGACAGATAAAAATACCAAGTCTTATCATGAATCAAAATATATATGTATGCCATTGGCTTTTTGTCGAGCATGAGACAATAAATACGGGTTTTATTTGTTTCTTTTTCTTCAAATATTAATTGTTGATGAAAGCGTTCAAAAATAGGGTTATCAAACCCGCTACCAAACTCAGTATTTCGCCACTTCTCTTTATGTAGCTGCGCTATATCATGTAAAAACTGTTTTTTCTGAGTGTCGTTTTCTGCTAAAGCTAGAATCAAATCGCCTGTTTGAGAAAGGATTTTTTCAGTTCGTCTAATTTGAGAACGGGTATTTTTGGATAAATCGGCGAGATAATCATTTAAATGACTTTTGTTAAGCAAATCCACTTCAAAATCTGGTGAGCTTATAACCTCTCTATAAAAAGTCGACTTCGCCGTAAGCGTATCGATTACACTGGATTCCGCTAGACCAAAATAGAGCTCTTGCCACAGTGTTTTTTGCGCATACAGGTATTCAAACATAGCTAAACGGATTTGGGCTTTGTTATCTCGCTGCACAAGGAAGTCGTTGTGCTCAATCCACACTTGATCTATTGCCTGTTCGCCACTTCGATGTAGCCACAATTGCTTAATTTTACATCCAGTGGAGGAGGGCGTTTTGCGCTGAGCAGCCAATGCCAATCCGACACAATCGCTACCTTGATATGCTGCTATTACCATGGGTAAGCTGCTTGCAGAGTCTAGCCAAGCTTGGATCCAAGACCAGCTCAGAAAAACACTGGCATCAGAACGATCATAGAGACATTCCCACAGCGCCTGATGCCGAGCAGTATCTTCAAGAGGATAGTGTGTAACGGTATAGATACGGTTTACTCGTGTGAATTAAACACAACAGACCTAGCAAACAATATTTGCTAGGTCTGTAACTAATCATAAATTAAATATTTGCGCTTAAACGAGCTAGCGTGCTTTTTTCTGCATCGTTGCTGGGCTTGAATCTATTAATGAGTCCATTCGCTTTATCCTTACTCCCTGTCGCTATTAGTAATTCAATGAGATGAAGGGTAACTTCATTGTTTTTGGGCAATTCAGCATGAGCCTTTTTAATATAAGTGAGTGCGTCAGAATATTTATTTTCATGAAATAATGCCCACCCAAGTGTATCCATGGCATATGGAGAATTAGGCTGAATTTTTAATGCCTTTTGTGCAAGTTCGACCGCTTTACCGGTATTGCCTTGTGCGATCGCCAGATTGGCGTAATTATTCAAGGTAACAAAGTCTTCAGGAATGAGTTCCAATAGAGCTTGATAATATTCGCTTGCTGCGTCTTGTTCGCCATTTTTCGCATAATATTCTGCAATATAATGAATTTTACGCAATTTAGAGTGACTTTTGGCTGTTTGTTGGACTAGATATTTTCCACCTAATTCAGCGTTGTCTTGCATCGCTAAGGCATTGGCCAATGGTACCGCTGAATCCCATGAGGGGTAGTCATTGTAGTATTGTGTCAGTAAGTTGCTAGCGGTTTCATAATCTTTGTTAAACAGTGCAATTTCACCCTCAAATAGGGTAAACATAGGAGAGCTGTTACCTTTCGCCTCCATCGCCTTCATTTTTTGTTGGGCTTTTTTTATGGCTTTCGAGCGAATAAGCGCTCTTATGCTAAGCACGGTTAGTCGGGGATCATTAGGGATCGCGAGCTCAGCACGAGCGGCAGAATCTAGCGCGTCGCGTTGAAGGTTAAACTTGTTAAGCAAATTTACATATTGAACCCAACTTCTGGTATCGCGAGGAAAAACGTCTATTAAGCGTTGAAAGGTCGCTTTTGCATTGTTGAAATCATTCATTCCTGAATACGTTTCCCCCAATGCAGATAATACAAAAAAGTCTTTTGAATCATCTAGTGGCTCTAGAAATTCGAGGGATTTTTGGTACTCCCCTTGATAATTGTACAAAGTGGCAAGGCCGACCTTCAATTGTAGGGTATAGCTTGTTTCTTCATCTCTGTGCTCGTTTAGCAAAGATTTAAATAAAGATTCTACTGAAGCCATGTCATTTTGCGCTATGGCAATATTTATCAACGTCAGTACAAGCTGATATTTACCGTCTAGATTATCAGATGTTTTTATCAACTTTTCAGCTAACTCTCGAGCTTCAGAAAAACGTTTTTCCCGAGCATTCAAAAGCATAAGAAAACGCATGGCAGCAAAATTATCAGGCTCCATAGAAAGCGCTTTGTCGAGCAGGCCTCTTGCTTGTGTATCATCATTAAGCTGTTGATAGATATATGACTCTAATACCAACCCGTCGACTTCATTGACCGCTTGCCAGCGTTTCGCCACTGCGAGTGCTTTTTGAGGTTCATTGGCTTGCATATGCGCTTGTGCTAGTAAACTCCATGCTTCATTTAGTGTGTTGTCAAGCTCCACAGCCGACTCTAAACTTTCAATACCCGATTGATCACCCGAGGAAAGTTTTACCAACCCTTCACGTAGCAATGTGACTGCGTTGTCGGGCGCTCCTTCTTTTGCTTGAGAAAATAAGCTTTTAGAGCCTTCCAAATCACCTTCTCTAAATTTCAACATGGCGGCACTTTCTAACAGAGATGATTTTTGTGCGTCTTGGCCTGAAATACCTTCAAGCATTTCAGCAAGATTCTCTGTTTCACCGAGCCTTATTTTCACGTCGACTAACAATCGATTTGCCATGTGGTCGTGTGGTAGACCTTTTGACGCCTTCGATAAGTATTTATAAGCACTTTCAGTGCGTTCTATTTTATACGCACTGACGCCAGCCAATAAGTTACTTTGGGTACTGTCGATACCGTTTTGTACGGCAATTTCAGCCGCATCAAATGCCTTTTTATAGTTTTCATCGTGTAATTCTATCTTTGCCATCAGTAAGTTGGCGTATGCACTTCTAGCGTTTATTTTTAATAACTGATCGGTTAGCGTTCTGGCTTTTGCATATTCTTGCGCATTGATCAATATATCGGCTAGTTGGAATTGAATCACATAATATTCAGGAGACAAGTTGACCACTTGTTCCAACGCGCTAATGGCAGGTGAATACTGTTTTAATTGCGCTTTTAATAAGCCTGTGACGATGAGTTTTTCAATATGGTTTTGCTGTGGGTTTTGAAAACGGGTTAATAATTGATCCGCTTCCTCAAGGTTGCCTTGTGAAAATTCATAGTAAACTTGCGCCAGTATCTTGTCGTCACCCAGCATAAGCGAAAAGTCGTTACTCAAATCAGTTTCACTATTGGTCTGTTTCAAGGCCGCAAGAAATGAAAATAAAGCAACGCTACTCTGTACCTGAGGATCGGAACTGCTGAAATCTTTCGTTAATAAAATTAAGCGGTCAAAATCATTTTGATAGTAGATCGCTTTAACTAAATCAGGATAAACACTTTCTTTTGCCTCCCCTAACTCTATTGCTCTACGTAACTCTTTCTCAGATTCAACAAATGAACCGGCCCCTAGGTAATATTTCCCAAGGTTGGCACGGGCTTCTTTGTTCTTAGGAGCTAGCGCAATAGCATTTTTTAAATCAATAATAGCGGCTTGCGTGTCATTTTTTTGATACTGCACTTTCGCAGCTGCGATGTATTCTTCTGCAGATTTAGAATCGCAACCGACTAACGTAAAGGCTGAAACCGCGACAAGGTATGATAAAAGTTTAATACGCATACTAACTCCATTAGTTGATTCTTAATACTGCGCTGTGTTTATGCGCTGTTTTGGCCAAGCTGAGGCGAATTACGTTGACCACTTTATTGCATAATCATATTAGGAACAATATGAGCGCGTAAAACCATGAGTTTTTAATCTCTGTTTTGAGCTTGGGGATTATATCTATTCGGAGCCAAAATGCCATTTGGGTCAATGGCTTGCTTTAAGACCTTCGTGGTTTGCCAAAAAATTCCGTCGGCTGACAATTTTGCTTGTTGATGGGTATTTATTCGATAAGGGACATACCCTTTTTTACAGCCTTCAGTGAATAATTCTTCGAGGCATTGATGTGCAGCGGCGACAGCTTCTGGGTTCTCTAAATCGAACACCAAAGGAACAGTGGAATCGATGCAGTCATGTTTCAGGTTTGTAAAAGTGACTAGGGGCTCAATTCCGTATTTGGGAGTGGTTTGTCTAACGAAAGCAACAAAATCTGACAATACTTGTGGCGACATCTTTATCAATGGCGCATACCAGAGTAAACCGCACCTGTCTTTATCCGGCAATAAACGTTGTTCTTTATTTGCTGCAACTCGCGGGTTTCGCCAATACGCAAGGGGAAGCGCTACTTGGTTTGGTTTCCCGAGCATGATATCGATACCTTCGTCCAAGGTACGTAGTTGGGCTCTTATTTTATCAATAGCAGCAAGAGAGGGAAGGGGCAAGTCAGCAATAAATTTGGCAAAATTAATTAACCAGCTGTTTGAGAAGTTGAGCTGGCCTATGTGTTTAGCACGTTTCTTGAATTGCGCTTGAGTGGCAGCTACGACCTTTTTAGAACCATATATGGTTCCCACTATCATCCATTGGGGTAAGCGCTGGTCCTTGGCTATCGTTTCAATTTGTGCATCAGTCATCACTGTATGCTGGGATTGACCATTAGGATTTTGAGCCACCATAGATACGAGTCTGCGGCGATCCATTAGGTTGATGGAGCCAATGATACCTTCGGACTCTAATAAGGTTTCCTCGATAAGTGTGACTGCCTCGCTGAAATTGTTGGCGTCAAATACTTGCAAATAAAACGCACTAAAATGCGCAGGTTTGGGCGCTAGGCGAATGGTCATTTCCGTGACTATTCCAAAATTACTTTGGGTAAAAAGGCCATCAATATAAGGGCCTAAGCCCCATTTAAACGTTTTATCAATGTAGTCATTTGAGGAGCTATCGAGTGCTGATACCGCAGATTCAAATTTCGAATGACATAAGTCAGGATGAGGAAGGTATGCTTTTAACGCATTCACTGCCGCAAAGTGATCAGTTCGAGGGGTGATGCCATATCCTCGCTCAAGGGCATTGGCTAAAATGCTACAATTTGGACCTGCACCTGTAACTGGCACCATGAAAGGCCAATCATTTTGCTGCAAAAAATCGTACAAATCTTGCTGGGTGACACCAGGTTGAACGGTGATCAAACCTGCTTTTTTATTATTTGGAATAATCGCGTTTAGCTGGCCTAAGTCAACCACCACTCTAGGTCCGTCAATTGGCGTACTTTGGATTGAGCCATAACCCCAGTTATTTCCAGTACTGATCGGGTAAAGATAAAACTGATGTTCATTTGCTAACTTAAGTAACTTGGGAATGGCTGATTCGTTGAGGATTTGCACAGCACAATCAATGCTCACATTGCTGGAAAATGTGGTTTTTCCATACTCTTGGGAGGCGTGAACTTCGTCAAATACACAAGCTTCATTTTTAGTTAAAGCTGTTTGGATAAGTTCCTTTACGACCATTTTCATTCCTAGGTTAAACATTTAGCATGGTGAATATACTATACAAAGTGGCGGTACCGTGAGTAAACGCAAAATTCTCTGGGAAATGAATCTTTATTGTCAGGTAGAAAGATTTCCACAAATCTACATGACAATGCTGGCACAGATGCGGGGTGTCGTTTGGTTTATCGGCCTAATAGCGAGCGCTATAACGCGCAAGCAGCAATATACTCACTTTTCATAAAACGTATACCTGAGGTGTTATGTCCTTATCTAAACTGCGTAGCGACTTTCTTTTCAATGTTTTTAAGCATGCGCTTAAATCCTGGCGTCAGGCCGCTCATTAATAAATGGCGACTGATGTAATAGGGAGCGCGTTTTCCGTGATATTCGACCACTGGGCCCACTTGTTGAAAGGGAATGCCTACAAAACGTAAGCTGCGAGCTAACCTGGGTTCCATCATGACAAAACAGTGTTTAATGTCATGCTTTCGAGAAGTAGACGCGGCACATAGGTAAAGGCCAACAGCAATAAAAGGGAAGCACCGTAACTCTCGTTCTGAATATATGTGTTCATTAATCGCACCTGTTGCTGACCCTTTAAATTTATCCGTCGCACGTTTTCGAAACTGAGCGGGAACAGCTAAGCGTGATATTTCACATATTTCACTTCGCGGAAAGTCGCTTGGGTGCACAGCGTCGTCAGCAATTGAGCTGATACAGTACTTTTCAATGGGTAACAACTGTTCTTCACTGGTCGAACGAACTATCCGAACGGTGCCAGCATATTCGCCAGTAGGAATGTGTTTGATTAAGCAATGGGTAGAGTGACTGTCGAATTGATCTGTTTCCATCTCGTCAGGACGTAAATCTTCGAACTTCAACTCTTCGCAGTATACCTTGTGTCTAATTTTATAAGATTCATTACGCAGCTCATCACTAAGCGCTACGACCGGACTAAGGTATTCGGCAAAATGCTTAGAAATTTGGTTCGCTTTTTGGCTCACCACAACGTTCATTAATTTTTTTACCACTGGCCCGATAATAGGCAGGTCAGCGTATTTTCTAAATTGCTTCATAGGCTTTGATCTTTAAAACGGTAGTCCACATCTAGTTCCTTAGTTGTGTATCGGTATAAAACTGCATTCGTTTAGGCACAAATTCAAAAGCGGTTTTAAACCCGATATTGTACAACTCCTCTTTTTGCAAAGGGGTAATATTAAAATCAACGGGAGATAATTTCCCCGTATTAATGATAATAGTATTCCGCCAATACTCTGCATGTACGTACTCTCGCGACATTGCCGTCATGAAGGTTCTAATTAGCATCATCACATATTGGCGTAATGGCAGCCAACTTTTTTTGAAGCTCGAGTCAGTCACGTGTTCACTTTTTAGCTTAAAGCACATAACGGGTGAACCATCACCTGCCCAGTCTTGATATAACGCATCTTCAGATAGAATAGCACCATCAACAAGCACGTGGTGTTTATAGGCTTGAAAGCTGAAAAATAGTGGTATAGACATAGAAAAGCGCACCGCTTTCGATATCTTTAAGTCAGGGCTCGTTTTGCGACTAAAGACCACAGGGCCGCCACCATTTACGTCTGTAGCTAAAATATGTAGGTCTTTTTCGATGTCAGAAAATGTTTGCCCTTTAAGATGTTTGTCCATCCAGGCTTCAAATTGATCGCCGGAGCTTAACCCTCCTTGTCGTAACAATCTAAACAACGAAAAACCCTTAAATTTTTTGAAGTCTGTTGTCATCGCCAAGTGTTTTATGTCAGCTAAAGGTACACCACAGCAAAATAGTGCAGCGACAATTGAGCCACCGGATACACCTACCATGTGCTGAAAATGGATGTCGAGCTTTTGTAGTGCGTCAAACACACCGATGTGAACTGTTAACCGAGTTCCACCACCTGAAAAAATGGGCACTATTGACTTCATTTTTAGTCCCTTGCTTTTCCTTTGCTGAACTTAATGAGCACGCGAATCAAATATATGTGCGCGATTTTCACATTATATTAACTGTTTTATCACTTAAAATATCGCTGGTATATTAGACCTAAGTACTCATGAATAGCGCGTTCACTGCGATATAAACTAAATGCGTTTGGTAACCCTATAGTGAATGACACATTTTTTCTACTTAAGTGCTCCACAGGGATAGGTAAAACCTTAATATCATGCAACTCAAAGTATTGTACAGCTCGAGGTAAGTGGCTAGCAGAGGTGACCAATGCAACGTATTTATTTTTTAGATGCGGTGCTAAAGCGTCTACTTCGGACTCAGTATCATGGCCCTGAGGATGGGTATAGATGTCGTTAGGGCTAACACCTAATGTCATTAAAAATGTTTTGTTGTAATGCGCTTGCGAAGCTGAGTCTAACTCGTTAAGAATACCAGCAGCTAAATGAATCGGAAGGTGTTTTTCTTTGTACATCAAAGCAGCGTGCAAATTACGCTGCATTGTGCACTGTGGCCACCTACTGACGAAGGGTAAGCCTTCGTCATCAAAATGATTACAGGCTAATACAACAATAGCATCGGCGTTTTGCCACAGTTTTGATGATACTTTGACGGTAGGGTATTGGTCTTCCAATGGTTTAATGAGTAAAACACTTGGATAAACCAAGCTGCAAAAAAATACCCAAAGAATAGGTAGACAAGAAAGCCATTGATAAACTCGCTTGCCCTTGGGAACAATACGAGAAAATAGCTGCAATATAAGAAACAGTAACGGCCCATGAACCATGGGCGAGCTCAAACTGTTCGCTAAAAATTGCAGCATTTCGCTTCCTTTAAAGGTTATAAAAGTCTTTATACCAATTTACGAAATTCGTAATGCCTTCTTTCAGTTGTGTCGTTGGTTGATAACCCACATCGTCAACCAGTGCTTGAACATTGGCAAATGTATCTGGCACATCACCTGGTTGCATTGGCAATAGTTCTTTGACGGCCTCTTTGCCTAATGCAGCTTCTAAGGTCGTGATAAAATCAAGCAAGTTGACTGGAGTTTGTGCGCCGATGTTATAAACGCGCCACGGTGCTTTACTACTGCTAGGATCAGGTGTTTTACCTTGCCACTGAGAGTTTCTTTGAGCATTGTGATCTAGTGTTGAGATTACACCACTGACAATATCGTCAATATAGGTAAAGTCTCGTCTATGATTTCCGAAGTTGTAAACTTGAATGGGATCATCTTCCAAAATTGCTTTGGTAAATTTAAACAAAGCCATATCTGGGCGGCCCCATGGCCCATAGACGGTAAAGAAGCGCAGCCCAGTGGTGGGTAAGTCGTACAAATGACTGTAAGTGTGCGCCATCAATTCATTGGCTTTTTTACTTGCCGCGTAAAGCGACACTGGATGATCCACGTTGTCAGATACCGAGAAAGGCATTGATTCATTGGCACCGTATACAGAACTTGATGATGCGTACACCAAGTGTTGCACTGCATTGTGTCGGCAACCTTCCAAAATATTGGTAAAGCCGACTATGTTGCTGTCGATATAGGCGTGGGGGTTCTCTATGGAGTAACGCACACCAGCTTGCGCTGCCAAATGTACTACTTTGTCAAATTTGTGCTCAGCGAACAAAGCTTCCATTTCACTGCGCTGAGCAATATCCAATTTGATAAAATTGAAGTTTTTGCTGTTTGAGTGCGCCGTCAACTCATTTAAACGACCGTGTTTTAAATTTACATCATAGTAATCATTGATATTATCAATACCAACAACCTCATCGCCTCGTGTTAATAACACCTGACAAACGTGATAACCGATAAACCCAGCTGCGCCTGTGACTAATACTTTCATTTCATTAATCCTGATATTTTGTGTATAACCCTAAGGTATTAATCACGTTAGACTATTGTTGTGACAACGTTTATTTTCACATTAGCCCTACGAAATAGTAAGTAGCTTATTATGATAACGAAAAACTCTATTTATAAAATCATTTGTGTTGTTTTTTCTTGTATAACATTTTTGGCAACAGCCAACGCCTCACCTAAAACAAATCTCGTAAAGCGTATTAAGCCATCAGTGGTGGGCGTGGGTTTGTACGATGCTATGTCGGCCGTTAGCCATCAGTTACGAGGAAGCGGCTTTGTATTTGGCGACGGAACATTAATCGCTACTAACTACCATGTGGTATCAGAACCGCTAGATCCACAAATTGTTCAGTATCATATTATATTTTCAGGAACGGGACGCCAGCCTAAAATTCATAAGGCTGAAATTGTAGCTAAAGACCCAGTACACGATCTCGCTATATTAAAAATTCGCGATACCTTACCAGCACTCAAACTTGGTTCCGATACCTATGCTGAAGATGGACAGGATATATTGATGACAGGGTTTCCGATTGGCTCAATTCTAGGCTTATACCCTGCAACTCATAAGGGAATGATCGCTGCGTTGACACCAGATGTGATACCAAGTGCAAATGCGCGGAATTTAACCATGACCATGCGTAATCGCTTAGAAAACCCGTTTATGATTTACCAATTAGATATGACAGCCTATCCAGGTAATAGTGGCAGCGCTATATATGACGCAGAAACAGGTGATGTTGTAGGCATCATAAATAAAGTCTTTATTAAGGAAACGAAAGAAGCGGTATTAGAGAAACCAAGTGGTATCAGTTATGCTATTCCCGTTAAATATTTAAGAATGCTGAGCAAGAATAAAGGCTATGACGTAAATTAAATTACAGCTAAATATGTGCTGTCACTAAAATTTACAGTTTTTAAAATGAATCTTATTATATCTATTAAAATCAAAGGCTTGCTTGGTGGCCTGATTTTTGCTTAACTAACGTGATGAGCTTTTCAAATGGAGTTTTATAAACAATGAATGTCGTCGATAATAAATCTGAGAATAGCAAACAGGCTGTTTCAAACCGACGTAAGTTTCTAGTAAAAGGATCCGCTGCAGCATTAATTGTTAGTCTTCCGGCTAAATCTACTTGGGCGACTACAGCCAATGGTTGTACGGTTTCAGGTAATCTGTCAGGAAATTTATCACAAGCGTGTACTACTACAAATATCAATGGCGTATCCCCAGAGACTTGGTTAAGTGATGCTAAGAGTTCTTCTGATCTAAAGGAAGCTCTTCAAGCAGTGAAGTGGGACAGCGTTTTTAATATTTCTACAACAGGTACCTACCTAAAAAATGACGGCCGTGTGGTTCAGCGTCCGAATTTATATAGAGTTTTGTGGCAAGGTTCCGACATAGATAAAAACTTAGTTGCTGGTTACTTGAATGCTCACTATGGGAACTGTCTCTTATACACATCTCCGAGCCCACGAGACCGTACTAGATCTC